>Ga0308012_10000186_pt1 | contig 40028 bp, 39 predicted proteins | sample Neamet179_FD_203133 | JGI IMG/M metagenome (GOLD analysis project Ga0308012, IMG submission 203133) | Marine microbial communities from water near the shore, Antarctic Ocean - #179 | ecosystem: Environmental > Aquatic > Marine > Unclassified | place: Southern Ocean | collected 2014-07-25 | reverse complement strand
CCATCATCCGGTGATAGTGAGACAATAGCCGCGCTGGCTGTCGGTAATTGCCCAAGGTGATAATTATTATTAGGCATCTTATGGACTAAAATAACATCACCCAATTTAAGAATATCTCTTGCTACTTTAGGAGGAACACCCTGTTTTTGATCATTAATATAAGGGCGAGCCCAAGCGAGACCTTCCCATTCTATATTGGCAATTTCATTATGGCGTAGTTGAATACTTATCGCCTTCTCTTTAATCGCGGTAACAATAGCAGGCTCAAGCATTTGATAATAAGCTGACTTCGAAAGTGCCTCGTTTATCTCTTCTTCTGACAATAAATATGGTGTGGTAGGATCTTCATCTTTGGCAAGCTGTAGTTGAGGTCTAAGTGACGTAATAGGACCACGATAGCCATGGCGTTGATCATAAGCCATTAAATTATTAATAAGTGCTTTTTCTGCGGCTGTTTGTAGCTTAGCGGTTACCGTAGTAAATACTTTATAACCCTCAGTATAAGCTTTGTCTTTACCGTAACGTTGAAGTACTTCTTTATGAGCCATTTCAGCAATATATGGTGCACTAAGCGCTATCTCTGCGCCATGTCTTTTACCTGTGATAGGTGTTGCTTTAGCTGTTTGATATTGATCGCCAGTGATATAACCACTTACTAACATACGTTTTAATACGACTGAACGACGCGCTTTAGCACGTTTAGGCGAACGAATAGGATTAAGCGTAGAAGGGGCTTTAGGTAAGCCGGCTAATACGGCAATTTGTGCCAGTGTAAGTTCGTTTATATCCTTACCATAATATACTTGCGCAGCAGCACCAAAACCAAAAGAGCGGTGACCTAACGGAATTTTATTGATATACAGCATCAATATTTCGTCTTTGGTCAGTAAATTTTCAATATGAAAAGATAAGAATATCTCTCTAATTTTTCGTGTATATGTTACTTCTCTAGTAAGAAAAAAATTACGTGCTACTTGCATTGTGATTGTACTAGCGCCGCCTTTATCCTGTCCCATTAATTTAGCTAATACAGCGCGACCCATACCGATAGGATCAACACCAAAATGCATATAAAAGCGGTCATCTTCAGTCGCCAGTAATGCGTCAATAAGTTGAGAAGGTACTTGATCTAAGAGCAAAGGTGTTCGTTTTTTTTCTCCAAACTGAGAAATTAATAATCCATCTTTACTGTATATTTGCAATGGTGTTTGCCAATGTAAGTCTTTTAATGATTCAACATTAGGTAATTCAGAACGCATCGATAAATATAAAGCATATACGGAAATAGATATCAAAATAAACAGTATGAAAATGATTTTTAACAAGTTTTTGATTGAAAACACGGTAAAATACCAATAAGTAGGTAGAAATATAAGATAATGCTAGTATATCGTTTAAAAGCATGTGATAAATGTATTTATGCGTATTTTACATCTAAAAATTATTATAAAATAAAATTGTAGGCTGTTATGTTCGATAAATTGTTTAAAAAGAAAAGCGCTATGATCGTAGGGATTGATATTGGATCCCATTCGGCGAAAGCCGTGTTGTTAAGTCAGGGAGTTGATGGTTTTGTTATCGAAGATTTTGCTATTGAGTTAATGCCAAGAGGCAGTGTTGTTGATCGTGAAATTCAAGATATAGAAGCCGTCGGAGATGTGGTTGCTAAATTAAGAAGTAAAATTTCAGCGAGTGCAACAGATGCTGCCGCTGCGGTGTCTGGACAGACAGTTATTACTAAAGTAATTTATATGGATGTTGCTTTAACTGAAGATGAACTGGCTAGTCAAATAGAGATTGAGGCCGATAGTCTTATTCCCTTCCCGTTGGATGAAGTCAGCCTAGATTTTGAAACACTGGATGTTAATGAGTCTGACCCAAGTAAAGTCAATGTTCTTCTTAGTGCAGCACGTACCGAGTCTATTGAAGCACGCGTAGCAGCATTAGATGCAGGTAACTTCAATGCTAAAGTTATTGATGTCGAATCTTATGCCGTTGGCCGTCCTTATGACTTATGTTTAACGCAGTTACCTGAAGATGCGAAAGATAAAGTCGTAGCAATAGTCGATATAGGCTCTACGGTAACATTATTTTCTGCTACAAATGCTGGTAAGCATATATATAGCCGAGATCAAATGTTTGGAGGCGAGCAATATACTCGCTCTATTGTATCTTATTACAATAAATCCTTTGAACAAGCTGAAGAAGCTAAAACGTCTAATGATTTACCGCCTAATTATACTTTTGAAGTATTAGCGCCTTTTCATACAATTCTAATGCAACAAATACGTCGTGCTATTCAAATGTTTTTGACTACAAGTGGTCAAGGGAAGGTTGATTACCTATTAATTTCTGGCGGCACAGCATCTTTAGAAGGGATAGAAATTTTACTGACTGAAGAGTTAGGTATACATACAATTATTGCTAATCCATTTCATGATATGTCTATGAGTGAATCGGTTGATAAAGATGAACTTCTAATGGTTGCACCTCAATTGATGGTTGCAACTGGTTTAGCTTTAAGGAGCTTTTCACCATGGCACATATAAATTTACTTCCTTGGCGTGAAGAAGCACTTCAGGCGCAACAAAAAGAATATTTTACCTTATTAACCGCTATTGGCTTAATTACCCTGGCATTAGTACTCACGATTAATTTTTATTTTCAGACACGTATTGATGGTCAGACGACTAAAAATCAATACCTAAAAAATGAAATAGCGCAATTAGATATTCAAATTGCTGAAATAAAAACGTTGAACGGTAAAAAAGCCGCTCTAGAAAAACGAATCAATGTAATTGAAGAGTTACAACGTAGCCGAAATGTAGGTACACAAGTACTTGATGAAATAGCAAAGATAATTCCTAACGGTATCTATATTCTTGAACTAAAAAAGCAAGGAGATATGATTCAGATCACTGGGAAGACTGAATCGAATAATCATTTAGCGAATATGATTCGTGCAGTAGAGTTATCCGATTTATTTATTGATGCAACACTCGAGTCTATTACGGCTGACGATGGCTCGCCTAAATTACTCAGCAGCTTTAAAATGAAAATAAAAATAAAAGGCTTAGCTAATGCAGTATCAAGAAAAGGGCGCAAATAATGAAGTTTGATGCATCCCAGTTTGATAACCTCGAACTTGATAATATAGGGCAATGGCCTGCAGCCGCTAAATTAATACTTGCTATTTTTTTAGCGGTAATAGTTGCCTTTTTAGGTTATATGGGGCTTATTAGTGATCAAATAAAGACACTTGAACGCAGTTATGCTGAAGAAGTTACTTTAAAAAAAGCGTATCAAACAAAGTATCATATAGCCGTTAATCTAGACTTATTTCGTATCCAAATGGATGAAGCAGAAGATACTTTTGCTAATCAATTAAGACAATTGCCTAATAGTCATGAAGTTCCAGGTTTATTGGATGATATTACTTTTGTGGGAACAACCAGTAGTCTTGATTTTGTCAAGTTAGAATGGCAACCCGAAATCAGTAAAGAAATATATATTGAACTACCGATTGATATCGAAGTTATTGGCCCTTATCACTCCTTTGGTCAATTTGTGAGTAAAATTGCCAACTTACCAAGAATAGTTACTCTTCATGACTTTACCATTCAGGTAGAAAAAAATAGTAGTGATACTTTGAATTTAAAATTACAAGCCAAAACATATCGTTACAAAGAAGAGGCAGCTAAATGATTATACGTAATTCAACGTCTAACATAATGACGGTTTTTGGCATTATAGCGCTAACTTTACTCTCTGGTTGTTTTGATGATACGACTGAAATAAAAGCACATATGGCTCAAATAAAAGCAACAACAACAAATTATATTGAGCCTATGCCAGAGGTAAATGCTTTTATTCATATTGCTTATTCAGCTGATGATCTTCGTAGTCCTTTTATATTACCTAAAGCTGAAGTTATCCAGCAAAAAATGCAACAAATGGCAGGATGTTTAAGCCCTGATAGTCATCGTCGTAAACAGCCATTAGAAAAATATGCATTGAGCGACTTAATTATGCGGGGAACATTAGGAGATGATAGTATGCTCTGGGCTTTATTAGAAGCATCAGACCTAAGTTTACATAGAGTCTCTTTAGGAAACTATCTTGGCTTATACAATGGCCGAATTACACAGGTGAGTACGACAACCGTGAACATAATTGAATTAGCTCCAGATGGTACAGGATGTTGGGTAGAGCGTGAAACTGCTTTAAATATTACACAATCTGAAGAGTCAAATAAGTAAAGGAATAATGATGCTATTTAATACAAAGAAAAATTATAAAGGCTTTGCTGCGATTCAAGAACTCTGGTTAACGACCGTGTTTCTATTATCTACACTATTAATTTCATTGTCGGTTAATGCTGCAAATGAAGATAGCGCTATAAATAACAATGAAGTTGTTGGTATTTCATACAACACTATTCAAAGTGACCAAATCGTACTAGTTTTTAGCTTTACTGAAAAAATTACAAGTTTACCTGAAGTTAAAACTTCGATGTCACCTGCTTTTGTTGAAGTGACTTTTGATGCTAGTACTTTTAGTAATGGATTAAAAGATACTTTGATTAATCATGCGGGTGTTAAAGATATTAATTTAAATGCAACAACAGGAAAGGTTGTTGCTTTAATCAACTTAGAGAAATTAGAGGTTTTTGATGTATCATTAAATAATGATACAGAATTCTCAATTACCTTCAATTATGGGAAATCAGCTGCAGTTGTTGAAACATTAAGTTCAGCAGGTGAAACGTTTATTAATCATCTAGAGTCAATTGATTTTAGATTAAATGAAAATAATGAAGGGCAAATATTAGTCTATTTAACTGATAGTAGGTTGGTTGCCGATGTTAATGACAAGTTAGGTAAATTAAATGTAGAGTTTCATAACACCGAAATTATTGACGATTTATTGTATAAATTAGACGTAACTGACTTTGGTACTTCAGTCACTAGTATCGAAACCTTCAAAGAAGGAAGAAACGCTCGTTTAGTTATTGAAGTAGATAGTGCTTTCATTTTTACTCAGAAACAAGAAGAAAATTTGTTTATCCTAACCGTTAAAGCGAAGCCTGTAAAAGCACCAACGTATTTAGGTGATACAGATGATTTTAATGGTAAAAGTATTTCGTTAAGTTTTCAGGATATCCCCGTTCGTACTGTTTTACAGATCATTGCTGATTATAATGACTTTAATTTAATTATTAGTGATACCGTTACGGGTAATATTACATTACGCCTTGATGGTGTGCCTTGGGATCAAGCCTTAAGCATTATATTAAAAGTAAAAGGCTTAGATAAACGCATGCAAGGCAACATTTTGATGGTGGCGCCAAGTGATGAGTTAGCGGCTCGGGAAGCACAAAGCTTACAAGCAAAACAACAAGTTGAAGAGTTAGCTACATTGTATTCTGAGTTTGTGCAAATTAATTATGCTAAAGCGGCTGAGTTTGCAGAATTAATTAAAAATGAAGATACAAGTATTTTATCTGAACGCGGTAGTGTTTCAGTCGATGAACGCACTAATACGTTATTGATTCGTGATACGGCTAAAAGTATTGAAGATATTAAACGTATGGTTACTATTCTTGATGTTGCGGTTCGCCAAGTTGTTATTGAAGCAAGAATGGTTACTGTCAATGATGATCTGAATGAAGAACTTGGTATTCGCTGGGGCGCAACGGATACTGATAGTTCTGGTGAAAGCACAACATCAGGAACTTTGGAAGGAGCTCGAATTGCACGAGGCGGAGGTGTTCCTGCGCTAGCCGATGGCTTGAATGTTAACTTACCCGTATCATCGGCAGCGGGAACGATTGCCTTTCAGGTTGCTCGATTAGCGAATGGTACTATCTTAGATCTTGAATTATCAGCGCTTGAAAGAGAAAGCAAAGGTGAAGTTATTGCGAGTCCACGTATTACTACAGCAAACCAGAAAGAAGCTTATATTGAACAAGGTGTTGAAATTCCTTATCAAGAAGCGTCCTCTAGTGGTGCAACATCAACCCAATTTAAAAAAGCGGTGTTAAGTTTGACGGTAACGCCACATATAACACCGGATGATAAAATAATATTAGACCTAATAGTAACCCAAGACACTGTTTCTGATGTCACGAGTGGTGCAGCGCCAGCGATTAATACTCAGCGTATTGGAACACAAGTTTTAGTGAGTAATGGCGAAACGATTGTATTGGGCGGTATTTATCAACAATCGATTATCAGTACCGTTTCAAAAATTCCTGTTTTAGGTGATGTTCCCTTGTTAGGGTGGTTATTTAGAAATTCAAGTGAAGTAAATGAGAAGAAAGAGCTCCTCATTTTTGTAACCCCTAGAATTGTGACAGAACACTTTTAGGTAAATTGGTCGAATAAGTCCATTAAATGTCGTGTTATGACTACATTTGATGGGCTTTTTATTTTTAAAGGGTCTTTTTAGTTAAGTTAGTGTTATTGTTGCTTGCATTTTATAGCGAAGACTTGCGATAATTACGCCCTTGAAATTTCCGAGGGAGACCTCTTTTGAGTCAAAAGTTAAATTTTATTGATATTAAACTTTTTGGCTATTCCGTTAACACAACGAGTATTAAGTAAATCTAATGGCAGAAAAACGTAACATATTCCTTATAGGCCCTATGGGTGCTGGTAAAAGCACTATCGGTAGAGAGATAGCCGACAGATTGCATCTTGAGTTTTTTGACTCTGATCAAGAGATAGAACGTCGTACAGGGGCTGACATTGCTTGGGTTTTTGATCTTGAAGGTGAGGAAGGATTTCGTAAACGCGAAGAAACCGTCATTGAAGATTTAAGTGAAAAACAAGGTATAGTGTTAGCAACAGGTGGTGGTTCAGTAATCAGCACTAATGTTCGCAATCACTTATCTGCCCGAGGAATTGTTGTTTATCTTGAAACAACAATTGATAAGCAAGTCGCTCGTACACAGCGTGATCGTCGTCGTCCTTTATTACAAACTGAAGAAGAGCCTAGAACAGTATTAGAAAATCTTGCTGTTGCACGTAACCCTCTTTATGAAGATATTGCAGATGTAATAGTACAGACAGATGATCAAAGTGCAAAAGTTGTTGCACATAAAATCATAGAAAAACTCGATTTTTAATTTATTCTACGTTGGAACATATTAGCAACTTGTTATGGCAACTCTTAATCTTGATCTAGGCGCACGTAGTTATCCGATTTATATTGATTCAGGTTTGTTAAATAAAACAGACCTGCTTTCATCTCATATTTATTCTAACCGAGTTTGTATCGTTTCAAACGATATTGTAGCTCCCCTGTACCTTGAATCTTTAAAAGCAAAATTAACAAATTTTTCTGTTGATGAAGTTATTCTTCCTGATGGCGAGGCTGAAAAGAGTTTAGCTAATTTTGATGTTATTATGTCTCACCTATTAACACATGAGCACGGTAGAGATTCGACTCTTATTGCTCTGGGTGGTGGTGTTATTGGTGATATTACAGGCTTTGCAGCCGCCTGTTATCAACGAGGTATTAATTTCATACAAATACCGACAACGCTTCTTTCGCAAGTAGACTCATCGGTTGGTGGAAAAACAGCAATTAATCATCCTTTAGGTAAAAATATGGTCGGTGCTTTTTACCAACCTAAAGCTGTTTTTATTGATATTGATAGTCTTACTACCTTACCTGAGCGTGAATTTAATGCAGGTATGGCTGAAGTTATTAAATACGGAATTCTTGGTGATAAAGCTTTCTTTGTATGGCTTGAAGACAATATTGCACTGATAAAGTCAGGTGATAAAACGGTATTATCACAGATGATAGAAAAATGTTGTCAATGTAAAGCTGATATTGTAGCAAGTGACGAGAGAGAAGCTGGGGATCGAGCCTTACTTAATCTTGGTCACACATTTGGTCATGCTATCGAAGCTGAACAAGGTTATGGTAACTGGCTACATGGTGAAGCTGTTGCTACTGGCATGGTACTTGCTGCTAAATTAGCAGTAGCAATGAATTTGCTTGAAGTGTCAGAATTACGCCGTATGGAAAAATTAATAGCAGCATTTGATCTCCCCGTTATAGCGCCACTAAATATGGGATTTGCTGAATTTATTCGTCATATGCGTCGAGATAAAAAGAATATTGCCGGTAAGCTAAGATTTATAATACCGACCGCGATAGGACATTCTGAAATACGTGACGATGTCACTCAAGAGACACTTCAAGAAATTCTATAATTATTTTCTTCTTATTTTGTTAAAGGCATTTTAAGAAGAATATACAGCATAGAAAGGATTAAGCATGTCTGCACTTGCATACACCTTAGCACCAGATGAAGTCGCGCATAATCTCTCGGGAAAGTCATTGTTAGCGGAGCCAACTTCAGATATCAGTGTAATTACACGTATTGATTATAATCTTCGCTTCACTAAACAAGCTGTATTGGTTGTCGCCCAAAATACAGCACAATACTCCCAACTCGCTAGTCAATATCTCGTTAGTCTTTCTAATGACCTGTCAGAAGACAATACTAAGCAAATCAATGTTGCGTTTGTCTCCGCATCAACAAAGTTAAATGATATTCAAATCCGTTGTCGTTTAGTAGAGCAGTTATTTGTAAATACACTTTTTGACCCTGAGCAATCTTTAGCGGTAAGTGCCTTGAAACTGGCTAAACAGCAGGGTGAAGCTATAACGATTGTTGTAGATCATGCACATGCACTTTCATTACAAATAAAGTATGAGTTATGCCAATTGGTCAGCCTAGCTAAAAAACATAAGCTCATTGTTAATGTTGTTATATTTGGTTTAACTGAAGCCGCCCAGCAATTATCTGCTAATAAAAGTTTATTTAAAAATAAAATGACTGTAATTGACGCTGAAACGGGTCAAGTATTGAGCCTTGACGATAATAAAATTCAACGTCAAAAACCTCAACAGGGGTTAACCTTTTTACAAAAAATTGGCTTCATTTCTATTCTATTGATAATCGGAATGATACTTACTTTGGGCTACCTGTTAATTAACGAAGACATTAATGAAGTCGCCTCTTCTGTGAATAAAGGCGGGGCTAATACAGTATTACCTGTTGCCAGTTCTATAGGTTTTTCTACCGATCAACTTACGCGAAAAATGCAGAAGAAAGAAAAAACAGCAACGATTGAAAAGAGTAATGTTATCAGTGTTAATTCCGAGGCCTCAAGTGAAGAAATAGGTATAGCAATCCTCGCTTTGTCATTAAAGCCTCAAATTAGTACTGAACCCGCTAATGCCAGTGATGTGATAAATGCATTGGCTTTGACAGTGGATGACGCTGAAACTACGCTAACGAAAAAAAGTGTTAATGGTCGTAACAATATATTAGAGCCGAAATTTACTGAAGATAATATCATTGCAGACTATGTTGACCCGCAACAAAATAAATTAATTAGCGCTGTGCAAGTTGATCATTACTATTATCAAAACCAAGCGATTGTTTATGATAAAGGCTATGTTGTTCAGATAGCTGGATTTTCGGATGAGAAATTATGGCAACGTTTTATTAAAGCGCACCCTAAACAGCGCTTATTTAGCTATCACCGTGAGTTAAAAGAGAGTCGTTTTATTGTGGTTACTTCTAAAGTTTATGCTGATAAAGCCGCAGCAAAAGCGGCGTTACAGTTATTGCCAGCAAGCCTAAATGAACGTAAGCCTTGGTTAAAGGATATTTCATCAGTAATTAATGAAATAAATACCTTTAAAAGATAATACAAGCTACAATCCGTTTTTAATTTTATTAAGTGAAGTTGCGGGTTTAATCGGTAGCATGAATAATAAACATCGAGCATTTTTAAAGTGGGCTGGCGGTAAATATAGGCTATGTGATGTTATTTCAACAATGCTTCCTAATGAACGTCGACTTATCGAGCCATTTGTAGGCGCAGGATCTGTATTTCTCAATACAGATTATGACGAATATATTCTTAATGACATTAATCAAGATTTAATTAACCTCTATAAAATCATCCAAGTTAAGCCCGATAGCTTTATTGCGGATGCTCAAAAATTTTTTACTCCTGAATATAATCAAGCTGAAACTTACTACCAATTACGGAGTGAGTTTAATGCGAGTAAAGATAGCTATTTTCGTTCTTTAGTTTTCTTATACATGAATCGGCATGGTTATAACGGTCTATGCCGATATAATAAAAAGGGTGGGTATAATGTCCCTTTTGGTAAATATAAGCGTCCATATTTTCCTGAGAACGAATTAAATTATTTTGCAGAAAAGTCACAAAAAGCGACCTTTGTATGTGAAGGGTATCGGCAAACGTTTGAGCGTGCTAAAAAGGGCGATGTAATTTATTGCGATCCACCTTATGTTCCTTTAAGTAAAACAGCAAGCTTTACCAGTTATTCAGGTAATGGTTTCGGGTTAGATGAACAAGCGGATCTTGCTAATGCAGCGGAAGAAGTCAGTAAGGGTGGTGCTATATCGGTGGTTATTTCTAATCACGATACTATCTGGACGCGTAAAATTTATGAGCATGCGGTAGATATCAAGTCAATTCAAGTCGCAAGAACCATCAGCCAAAGTACAGCTAAACGAAAAAAAGTCGCAGAGCTACTGGCTTTATATAAGTAAATGACGCTAATTTAATGCGAGTTAGGTATCACTAAGCTGACAATAGCGACTAAACAAGCAATAAAAAGTAATACGGCTATAATACCCATAATAATGAAATGAGCTAACTTTCCCTCTTCGAGGTCTCTCTTTCTATTTTTATCACTTTGCACCCCTAAAAATGCAGCACCGACACTTTTCAATGTTGACATTAAGTTCATGCTCCTTCTCCTTCACACTATTCTATACATTTAAGCATGCCTTGATTAGTTAAACTTGGCAATAAATAATTTTAGAGAAAAAAGATAAAAAAAAGACATAAAAAAAGCCTGAAGAAATAACTCTTTAGGCTTTTAATTTAGCTTTTATAAAGCTAAATTACATTGCTATATCTACAGCATAAGAAACATAAAATTTCATATCATCGCTGTTATCAGTTACGTCATCACTGAATTCAACCTTTGAAACGCCAAAGGTGAAGTTATCTTTACTTATTGATACACCAATATCAGTATAGTCATTTCCTACAAAATCACCGTTGTAGTTACCAATATGAAAATTAACTTCAGCTTCATTACTCAGTGTTATAGCGTAATCAGCAGTTAGGTAAACAGAATCACCAAAATCAGCATCTTCACCAGAAGTTAATATAGCAGCACCTAGCGTTAAACCTGTAAAGGTTATACTACCGTAGATTTCAGAGAAATCAAGATCGTCAATATCAGGATAGGCATAATAAATAAAACCAACATCATATGATGTAGTCTCATTAATATCAGCACCAAAACCACCGTAAAGGTCTAGTTCAGTACCACCAGATATATTTGACGCCCAAGTACCGGCATAAAAGCCAGACTCATTAGAATAATCAATACCACCTGAAACGGCAGATTCGTTACCTGTTTGAGTAACACCACGCCAGATGTAGTTACTTGTAACTGCAGCGTTTGCAGAAACTTCAGCAGTAGCAGAAGTTGAAACGAAAGCAGCACTAGTTGCTAAAGATAAAGCAGCAATTGCGAAAGATAATTTTTTCATAGTATTTCCCATGTATTTAAAGTTATAAATTTTATGTTATATTATTTTTTCCTACCCTATACAAAGCAATTTGAGTGCCTATCTAATGACTAAAAGTTAGCTTAGCTCCTAAATTCATATAAAACATGCGCTTATAGTCTTTTATTTTTTGTTGCACTATTTAAGTACGCAATCTAACTTCTTATTTTGCACTGTAATGGTGCGGTGGTAGCTATGTTGTTGCCCTTTTGTGGTGCCCTTTTGTGATGGCTACTAATGCGATTTTTCAACATATTTTTTATCTTCATTAATGACACTATATTAGGTAAAATGGGTCTAAATTTAACGCTAGGTTTTTCATATGTCTGATTATTTAATTGCTCCTTCTATATTGTCCGCAGACTTTGCTCGCCTAGGTGATGATGTTGCGAATGTATTAGCAGCAGGGGCTGATGTTGTTCATTTTGATGTGATGGATAACCAATTTGTTCCCAATTTAACGTTTGGGCCGATGATATGTCAGTCATTACGTGATTACGGCATTACAGCGCCAATTGATATCCATTTAATGGTGAATAATGTCGATACGCTTATTCCTAAATTTGCGGAAGCAGGTGCTGATATCATCACCTTCCATCCTGAAGCGAGTAATCATATTAATCGTAGCTTACAACTTATTAAAGATTGTGGCTGTAAAGCGGGTCTGGTGTTAAATCCAGCAACCCCTTTACAGTGCCTAGACTTTGTTATGGATAAACTTGACGTCATTTTATTAATGTCAGTTAATCCTGGCTTTGGTGGGCAATCTTTTATCCCTACCACACTTGATAAGTTACGCTTGGTTAAAGAGAGAATTAAGCTCAGTGGTTATGACATACGTTTACAAGTTGATGGCGGTGTTAAAGCGAATAATATTAGAGAAATTGCCGCGGCAGGGGCTGATATGTTTGTTGCTGGCTCTGCTATATTTTCTCAAGATAATTATAAAGTAGTCATTGATGAAATGCGCACTGAACTCGCTAAGGTTTAGTGAAACGTACTATTAGCAAGTGTTAACGCAGTTATAAATATAAAGTCGAAGTCCATAAACTAGATACACGTAAAGTATTCAAAATCTTAAGGGTAAAAAATGACAAGTAAACCTATTGTATTAAGTGGCTGTCAGCCATCAGGCGAGTTAACTATTGGTAATTATTTAGGCGCATTAAAACAATGGGTGAATATGCAATCAACGCATGAATGTTATTACATGTTAGTTGACCAACATGCGATTACCGTTCGTCCTAAGGCAGAAGACTTAAGAAACGCAACTTTAGATGGTTTAGCTCTATATCTGGCTTGTGGCGTTGATCCAAAGCAAAGTACCATCTTTATTCAATCACATGTGCCAGCGCATGCGCAATTGAGCTGGGTGTTGAATTGTTATACGCAAATGGGCGAGTTAAATCGCATGACTCAATATAAAGATAAGTCACAGAAATCTGAAGCAAATATGAATTCAGGTTTGTTTACTTATCCGGTATTGATGGCTGCAGATATTTTACTTTACGGTGCCGATCGCGTACCGGTAGGTGACGATCAAAAACAGCATTTAGAATTAGCGAGAGATATAGCTACCCGTTTTAATAATCTTTATGGCGATATATTTAAGGTACCCGATCCTTTTATTCCCGAGCACGGTGCCCGTGTAATGAGTTTACTTGAACCAACCAAAAAAATGTCTAAATCAGATACCAACCCAGGTAACTTTATTGGTTTACTTGAAGACCCTAAAAAGATTACTAAGAAAATAAAGCGTGCGGTAACTGATTCGGATGAACAAGCTCGCATCTATTACAACCTTGAAGAAAAACCGGGTGTCTCAAATTTATTATCGTTATTGTCTTGTGCTACAGGCACATCGATTACCGATTTAGTCCCTGCTTATGAAGATAAGATGTATGGCCACTTGAAAGGTGATGTTGCTGATGCTGTGGTTAACTTACTCGAACCGATACAAGCTAAGTTTCATGAATTTCGTGCAGACCAAACGTTTTTAGACGAAGTTATGCGTAACGGAGCTGATAAAGCATCAACGCGTGCTAATACAATACTGACCTCTGTATACGATGCTATAGGCTTTATTTCTCGCCCATAAACATTGAGTGAACTTGATGAGTGACTATTAGGTATTGTATAGCCACGTTCTAATGTAATAAAAAGAAAGGCTTGTTTTCATCAGAAAACAAGCCTTTCTTTTTTACTCTATTTTTTACTCTATTTTTTACTGTAGTTTATACAGTGAATATTAATCTTCCTGTATAGCCTTACTTGCTTGTTCGAATAATAAATGACTTTGTTCAATAAATTTATCTACATTATTACTTGGTGCAATTAAATAACTTGGGGTCATGATCGTCGCATTATAACTAGGCTGTGAATTAAACGCTGGCTTCTTACTCTCTTGTAATAAATACACCCCGCTAAAGCACAGTACGGTAAAACTTGTTGCAACAACGACTCTACGCTTAGCACTCACATGAAAGCCAATATAACTATTTGACCAAAAAAGACTAAACACAATACCAACGGTAAGTAGGGTAATAAATAGTCCAAGTATTGAATTACTTGCCGAGTTAAATGTAATAATTTCGTCTAAAAAGTTAATAAACCACAGTATAATAAAAAAGATAAAACTGATGCCAAATTAGGCGAGTATACGAGGCTCATGCGTTGTTAAATGAGAGGCTAATGCTACAACGGCTGGCCATAACCCAAGCAATAAAGTCTTACTCACTGCATCAACAAAAAGTTGACTTATATTGGTGGCTGTTACTTGGTTTAGGTAGGGATGATTCGCAGCGATAAGCATAAATAATACAATACTGGCAAATACTGTCATGGGGTTACGAATAAAGTTTATTAAATATTCGAAAGAGCTGAAAGTGACGGTATCGGCAACGTGGTGACTTTTAAAGCGTATTTGTAATTGCCTTTTGCCTAAGATAACAATATCACCATCATTAATCGTTTGTTGATGTGCATTGATGCTTTTAGCGTTTGTCTTTTCTATTATTGTGCCATTAATCGAGTTATTGTCGTTAAGTTGCCAGGAACCCTGATCGTAATTTAATGATAAGTGCTGAGGACAAATATAGGGGACAGTTATAATAATATCATTATTATAATCACGGCCTATGGTGATACTGTTTTGAGATAAACGGTGGCGATGTAATAATTTATGGTTACGAGTAATCTCTTCAATAATCAACTCACCTGCTTACTTTATTCATTACTGCTTCATAGCTTTTTAGTATAATGCGTCTGTTAGGAAGTGTGTTGGCGCACTAAAAAATATTAGGGACTTTAATCGGTTATATAGCTCTATACGGTAAATTAATGTCTCTGTATTCTTAAAGCTGTAATTATAACTACACTTACAACGATAGGTTACTCATGTCTAAGCAATTATCCCTAGAGAAAATTGAACAATATATTCTTAGTAAACCTTCAGGTTATTTAGAATTTCCATTTGGCGAAGGTGTCGCAGTTTTTAAAGTAAAAAATAAAATGTTTGCTACCTTGTCACTAGGAAAAATGGGCAAAGGTGATGTGAAATCTGATTCTTCAGAGCCCAGGGATTGGTGGATGAACTTAAAATGTGATCCGGATGAATTGGTTATGCTTCGTGATATATTTCCATCAGTTATACCGGCTTACCATATGAATAAAAAATTATGGAACACAATCATCCTCGATGGCTCAATACCACAAGGTGAAATTGAGCGCATGATTGATAACTCGTTTATGCTGGTGGTGAGTAAAATGACCAAGAAAGATCAACGTTCAATATTAATCATGTTGAGTGCATAACCATGATTAGTCCTAAATTAGTTAATCGTTATAAGTCATACTTATACCGACGAATATTAACATAGCTTATCACTAACCTATCGTATTCATAAAAATCATCACCACGATAAATACAGTCATCCGTGTCTAATGTGATGTAATCCTACATAGTACCTTTTAACTTATTCTTCGATACCTTCAATGTAAGCCAAGATGGATGTATTTAAGAGCAAAGCCTAAAATAGAGTGTTAATAGATTGCACTGGCAATTGAAATCCGCGGGTCATAAAGACAAAGAATAAAAATGCCTAATGTAACGAGGGTGATAATAAATCGGCTTTAATCTCCACCTTTTTTTGGCATGCTGATGGACACTTTACCGTTCATGGTTTTTTAGATCTATATTTGTTAATTTATGGTGAAACATGCAACATTGTCTATACTTACCAACGATATGTTTAGTGGTTCTAACAATATTATAAATAGTTTTTGATGAGGTTAACGCCAATGATGACTTTATATAATAATTGCTTCCTATGAGATTTGTCTTTAACGGCTTCAACGTTGTATGTTTCGTCGAAAAATATGACCACTTAAATGACATAAGCTATTTTAAAATGGTAAGAACAATAATATTTAATAGGTGAAAATAATGAAAAGTATAATTAATAAGGTGTTCGTTCTCCCTGCAGCATTGATCATTTCGCTAACTAGCCATATAGCTATCGCGGATGTTGCTGTTATTGTTCACCCGTCAAATGCCTCAGCACTTGATCTAGGTGCTATTAAGAAGTTATTTCTTGGTAAAAGTAAGCGTTTTCCATCAGGAGATACTGCTTTTGTAGTCGTTCATGCGGGCGATAGTAAAAATGAATTTAATCAAAAAGTATTAAGTAAATCAGCGTCTCAAATTAAAGCGTATTGGGCTAAACGAACATTTTCAGGAAAAGGGTCACCACCAACAAGTTTGTCTGGTGATGCTGAAGTGAAGAGTGTTGTTTCTTCTAATGCTAATACCATTGGCTATATCGATGCTAGTCAAGTTGACGCTTCCGTTAAAGTACTCTTTACGCTTTAATTCTTCTTTGATTGTCTATTTCGTATTTACTTAAATTTTAGAATGAAGATAAAAATAAAGTAGTCTTTTAAGGCTACTTTATTTTTATGAAAGCTCTATAAAACCTATGCCTTTAACTATTTGATATCCATACAGTTTGGTAGGGTAATAACGTCATGTTCTCAGTTAATGCTGTAACGCTAATATCACTAATTAACTCTACCCAAGATTCGGTAATAATTAAATTCAGTTCACTTAACGGTAACTCTAGCGACTGAGCAGAAATGTTACTCACACAAAAAATGCTTTGTTTTCTATCTTTACTTTGTCGCCAAAACCCAAACAACTGTGAACCTAAATGCAGTGTAAATTGTGTCGCGTTAGGGTGGAATGCTGCTTGTTTAATACGAATATTTAATAGCGATTTTAATGTTGAAAGTACGTTAGCGTGATGCAAGGTATTATCTTCGAGTGCTTCTTGCAACGTTTCTTCATGCCAACGGTGTCTATTAATAGAACGATTATGATGTGTATTTGCTAATTTTTTTTCATCATTATGTGTACCGAATAAACTATGAATATAAACGCCAGGTATACCTTCTAGCGCAAACATGATGGCATGAGCACAAATAAAACGCTCAAAATTCCATTGGTCTTTGCCATTTACCGTACCCTGCATCGCATCATAAAGTGAAATGTTCATTTCATAAGGTTTTTGTTTACCAGTATCTGATGTACGACATGACACTTTTCCACCAAAACTCTCTACGGTATGTACTAACTTATTAATTTCAATATCACTTAATAAGCCTTCGACAGGACGTAAACCAATACCATCATGTGAAGCGATAAAGTTAAAATACAGGGTGCCATCTTGTGGCGGCGGCATACTCATTAACCAACGTTTTAAATAGTAACAATCACCGGTTAGTAATGTGTTTAATAATAAGGGAGGTAACGAAAAATTATAAATACCGTGCGCTTCATTAGCATTACCAAAGTAAGTTAAGTTTTGAGTATTAGGTATATTAGTCTCAGTGATTATGATGGCGGTTGGGTCTGCCGACTCTATTAATGTTCTTAATAGCCTCACCATTTCATGCGTTTGCGGTAAATTAATACTTTCTGTTCCTGCAATTTTCCATAAAAAAGCGATGGCATCTAAGCGGAATATTTTCACACCTGCATCAAGGTATTGTTTGATGATTGAAGTAAATGCTTTTAATACTTCAGGGTTACGAAAATCAAAATCAACTTGATCATGACTAAAAGTACACCATACAAATTTTGTCCCGTTACCCGTTTCAATCTCTTTTAAAAGTGGTGATGTACGCGGACGAACAACGCGAGATAAATCGTCATCAGGCTTGGCAGTAAAGAAAAAATCACTACCTTGTCCTTCACCTTTTATAAAGTGATCAAACCAGGCACTACGACTTGAACAATGGTTAATCACTAAATCTGACATGAAGTTATACGTTTTACTTATCGCCTCTATATCTTGCCATGACCCCAGTGACTCATTAACCGATGAATAGTCCATAACAGCAAAACCATCGTCAGAGCTGTAAGGAAAAAAAGGTAAAATGTGTACGCTATTAATTGTATTTTTAATAGTGCTGTCTAAAAATGTTTTTAATGTTTTTAATGGATTTTCACCTTCTTTAATAATGCTGTCGCCATAAGTAATTAAAATGATATCTTTTTCAGACCAATGATTTGTGTAAGGCTCTGCAGTAATATTTTTACTCGACAATGCCATTATATTAATGAGATCTTGAGCAATATTTTCATAGGGCTGCTTAAGTTTAACATCTTGATAAATGGTGGAAAGCTGTTGAGTTAATTTGTCTTGTAACGTGTTTTCTAGCTGATTATTAGGCATTACCATAATTTACCTCCAACTTATTTTACTGAGTGACTGAACTCTTCATTGTCTAATTCGACCGCTTCTTTTAACTGCGATAAAATATCAGGTATAGCGCTAATTACGCGATTCCAAGAAGGAATAAAAGGGGTGTCCATTGGTTGTTCTAAAAAAGTATTACCCGCGGTTATTATATTTTGAGCGAACATTTCAACGGCTTTTTCTTCACTATGAATATCGAGTTTTAAGCCATTCATCATGGCATCATTTCGATAGGTCTCAACATAATCTAAAGCAATACGATAGTACGTTGCCTTTAAGGTTCTAAATTTTTCAGCAGTGAAGGTTTCACCTTGTGTGGCAAGTTTACGAATAAATGATTTACTGATATCAACTGACATTTTAGATAAACCACCTTCATCGTTATCTAAAGACATATCCTGGTGTTTATGATCATACGTTGCGGCAATATCAACTTGGCATATTCTGTTTGAAGCATAATTACGATACATTTCAGAAAGTACGCCAATTTCTAATCCCCAATCGCTGGGTATACGAATATCACTTAACACATCTCTACGAAAAGAGAATTCGCCAGCTAAGGGGTATAAAAAGCTGTCCATGTATTCAAGGTAGTCGCAATGGCCCACGGTTTTTTTCAATGCCTTTATAAGAGGGGTTACTAATAAGCGAGAAACACGACCATTGATTTTTCCTCCGGCAACACGTGCATAATAGCCTTTAGAAAATTCATAATTGAATAAGGGGTTGGCAACAGGATAAAGAAGTCTGTCGAGTAACTCTCTTTCATACGTTAAAATATCACAGTCGTGTAAGGCAATTGATTCAGTCTTACCTGAAGCTAATATATAACCCATGCAATACCAAACATTACGTCCTTTTCCTAGTTCTTTAGGTGCCAAGCCTAGTGCTTGTAGTTTAGCATCTATTGCTTGTAATCTAGGTCCATCATTCCATAGTACTTTATGGTGCTGAGGAAGTTCACCAAAAAAAGATAATGCGTGTTTATATTGCGCTAAATCGGCTCGGTCTAAACCAATGACTATTTCAGATAAATACTCTACACCTTTAAGTTTATTAATAATATCGGGTAAAGCTTTACCTTCTAATTCTGAAAATAACGAGGGTAAAATAAGACCTAAGGGGCGCTTTTTAGAAAAGGCTAATAATTCAGCCGCCATATCTTTAGGATCACGTTGCGCTAAATTATGTAACGTTGTTACGGTACCGTTTTGATAAAAATCAGCCATGGTTTACCTCTTAATTGTGAATTAAAGTCGTTCATTAAATTTATTAATGGAATAGCGTAGTGCTGTGTCTGTATTAATTAGGTGTATTCATTGAGTAAGGAAGTAATTGATTTTGTAAAATGAGTTGTATCGCTTCAGCCCAGCCCTCAGGGCCATATGATTTTGTTTTAATAATTTGAAACTGACGACGCAATGTTGGGTATTCATGAACGGGAGATCTTACTTGTACTGCTATATCGGCGGCTTCTAACATGGTGATATCGTTTTCTCCATCTCCTAAGGCAATAGTGCATATTGAAGGTGCTACAACGCTTTCTTTTTCTTGTATTGAATACTCTGTTAAGTATTGTTCGGTTAACCAAAGTAATGCTTGGCCTTTATCGCAATAGCCACCAACGTGTAGAAAGCGACCTCCTTGAATTACACTAGCGCCTAAATCAAGCATATGATCTATAAATATATTTTTAGTTGTGTCGTCTCCTAACCATTGAACCGGTTCACCGTATTGTCTTTGTTTAGCGCGCTCAGCTTCTTCTAATGTTAAGCCAGTGAGTTTAGCTAATGCGGGTGCAGACAAAGTAGAAAAGCCTTGATAAAACGGGCTGAACTTATTAGTTTTTTCAGACAATAACGTCAACCAATGTTGAACGGGTAAACAGAAAGATTTCACCCAATAATGACCAATAGTTACGGTATCTTTTGGTTGCACAGTAAAAGTACCAATAGGAATATAAACGGCAGCACCATTTTCTATAATAAAAGGAGTGTCTAATGCTAGGTCGTGATGAATGACTTCTAATTCAGCGAGTGTTTTACTCGTATTTAAAATGACAGGGATATTTACACCTTTTAATTGTTTAAGCGTTTTACTTGCTGCAATCGATTGATAAGTGAAATGGTCAAGCAGCGTGCCATCTAAATCGCTAAAAATAATTCTTTTTAATATCTTCATACAGCTTCTATTTCCGTAATTGGCATATCGGTAATTTGACGATTATAATCTAAGTGAAAAACAGCATCAGCAGAGTGCGAAATAGTATTACACCCTTGTACGCTTAAACGTTGAAAGTACTGAGTAAAGTTTAATATTTGTGCGGGCGACATAATTTTAGAATCACATAAATCAACATTTCTCGCTTTTAATTTTTCTTCTTGTTCTAATCGCCATTGATAAACACAATCAAATGAAGGCGCTTGTAATGCTAACCAAAAATTCATCTTTGAGTACAAAGGCTCATAACTTTTTTTAAGTTGTTGGTTAACATAATTACGCCATTCACCACTCGTGTCATGTTGTAATTCAAGTTCATTAATAGGTGCTTGTAGTTGCTCATCCGTTTGTGGTTGAACACCCCAGCACCAACCTTCTAATAAAACAATATCTACGGGTTTATCAATTAAGGTCCATTGGTTTTCAGGGTAGGGTTCATCGGTTGCTTTGTTAAACCTCGGAATATAAAAGCCTGTTTTGTGATCGGTTAATTGCGTTAAAATATGGCTAAGCGCTACCATATCATGCGTACCCGGCACACCTCTCGTTGCTAAAAGAGGGTGAATATCTTTTGCTAGTTCATTACGTTTTTTACTGGATAGGTAGAAATCATCTAATGACATAACAACAACGTTAAGTTGATACTGTGTTGTTAAATAGGTCGCTACAAAGTCAGTAAGTGTTGACTTACCGCTACCTTGACAGCCATTTATACCAACAAAATAAGGTGTGTTACTCGCTTTAAATCGATTGAAAACACTATCAGCAAGTGGCTTATAATAGTCCTGAATTGTGAGTCTAAATTTTTCAGGTAACTTATGTTGTGTAATGAAATTTGAAATCATATTTATACCATCAATAATGAACATAACTGTAATCAATACAGCTTTTGTGCCATTATTAAAAAGCAAATTTAAATTATTTATATGTTGTTGTTAAGTAATGTTTATTTTATATTTCCAACCGTTTTTTATATTCTTATTACTAAATTTATAGTCAGTAAATATGCACCGAATAAAATAAAATGCTTAATTTTAGTGCACAAAGTTATGGCGCTACTTAACAATAAAATGATTATTTCATTAGGCTGATATATTTATAGGGAATATCTATGGGGTATAGTAGTGATGCTAGCATGACGTCAATAACAACATAAATGACCAATACTTAAATGATTTATGGCTCTTGGTGGGTATCACGAGCAGAAATTCATGTGTTTGGTACACTCTATGGTCGTGTTTACATTTTAACGTACGTGATCTTAATTGACCGTAGTGACGTAAAGAGTACTAGACAGAAAAACCTATTATTACCAAAAGGAGATATTATTATATGATTAATAACACGTTAACAAATAGAGACTTCTTAAGCCTTTTTAATTTAATCTTATCTAAAGGTATTAAAATAGAGAGTACGTATGAACTATCAGGGATTCAAGCTTGGAGTGATTTTGATGGTTATACTTGTTGGTTATCGTATAAAGATTTAACGATAACATTATTGTTTCACAGTAAATTTGACGTTGATTTTGAAAAAAAAGAAACCTTTGAAGAATTCTATAAAAAAGCTAATTCTCTGATAGCACTGAGTTAAACGCTATGACGAGCACTTTTTACCTCTATTAATCTGTACTTAAAATTTATCTATGAAGTTTATGCTGGCGTGATTAAAGGCATAAAATATATTTTAAGTGAATTCACACTAAACCTAATTATATGAATAAAGACAAAATATGAAGAAAGACATGATAAATAGTAAAAGTAAAAATAAAATAAATCCCAAGGTGCTTATTAATAGTAAGTGGACAAAAGTTGACGTCAGTAATAAAGAAAAGCATTTTATTATTACCGTCATTAAATTTGATGAAGAGCAAAACGTTATTGAATGTGTAATCGAAGCGGTGATGACTAAAAACGAATACGCCATTGACTGGCGTGAATTAAAAGAAAGCACCTTGTGGCGAACTGGCTGGCAGTAATGAGCTATTTATAAAAGTTATAAATCATAAGCGTTAAAAAATATTTTTAGAGTCTGTAACAAATTACTTGTCCATAGCCATACACTCTCTTAACCAACTCTTTGCCGTAGGTGTATCAAAAAAAAAGCAATGTTTAACTCCTGCCCGAGTGTAAGCCTTTGCACACATTTCTTGTGTGAGAAAGGAATATTGTGCATATTCTAAGTTTAAAGCGACAGCACGTAGTAAAAAGGAGTATTAAGCATAATTTTAGATGATTCTTACCAATCAATTGTCTGTCCTTGCCAATCAAGATAACTTGCGGTTTGGTCTACGGGTGTTTTTTCGACAATAGTTAATAACTGTCTAGCAACAAATTCACAAGTGAAAAGTTTATTTTCAGGTACATTTTTTTGAAAGGGCTTAGATAGTGGCGTATCTGTAGTTCCTGGATGAAAAGCAATAAGCTTTATGTTTTTAGCTCTACGCGCTAGTTCTATAGACGCAGTTTTAACCATCATATTTAAAGCGGCTTTAGATGCTCTATAACTATACCATCCACCCAATTTATTATCACTAATACTACCTACTCGAGCACTAAATACGACAAACTTACAGGGTGACTTTCCGGTTAGTATTGGCGTTAATTTTTGAATCCACAACATTGGCGTTAAGCTATTAGCTGTTATTATTTGAATAAAAGCATCAGCGTCAAAGTCTTCTAAACGTTTTTCAGGTTGAATGGTATCACTATGCAATATGCCATTACATACAAATACTTGAGTAATAGGCGCGTGGTTATACTTGGCTAGTTGTGCAACGGCTTGTTCTATAGATTCGGGTTGGTAATCTTTAATCGTAATTTTGTTAACAGTCGTCTTTACTGTCTCGTTATTAACTAAAGTAGCAGCGGCATTAGTATTTTCATGGCTACGGCTAATAAGGATTACGCCTGTATTATTTATTTGATCTAATTGAGTCGATATAGCTTTACCTATGTCGCTATTTGCGCCGATTATGAGTGTTTGTTGAGTTATCATAGCAAGTTCCTGAAATACAATGTGGGGACTTAATACCAAATATTTTGGCAATAAATGCTGAAATTTGGTGGCGATACTTAGCTAAACCTAAATATACCCAGTGGCTTACTGTTTTTAATAAAGGCCAGTTAAGCGGTGCTACCCAAAATCCTTTACCAACAAGAGTCCAAGCTCTATGTGTTACTTCTAATCCGAGCAAGGTTTTATCATTGTAAGTGCCATGTAATATTTTCATGGCGTCTGCAAAGTTAATACTAGGGTAGAGTGTTTCAAAATTGTCTTGGTGAATATCGACTAATTCAATAATATCTTCTTGGTCATACTTTTTTAAATGACTCATTTCAGTAGTACATAGCGGACAATTACCATCATAAAATATTGTTAGCATGACTGTCATTTCCTATAAAAATCAAGTGGTCAGGTGTTTTTTAAGGAGGTACCGTTAAGTGAAATAGGTACTGGTTTTTTATCTGTTTTTGCATAACTTAAACGCGATAATCGGGTACTGGTATGGTAACTATCTAATCCAGAAATCATTATGGTATTTAAGGACTCAATATCAATATAACCGTCTTTTTTAAGTGCTTCTTGCTCACAAATAATCCCTGTTATTTTACCTATGACTAATAAGGTCTTATTCAGAGGGATTGGAATAATTTCTTGCAACGTTAAAGCGTATTTAAGCCGACTCTCTTTTACAAAGGGGGCATTAATACCCTCAATGATCTGAGGTGTTAAATCTGTTTTTTCAAATTCACATTGATCAGCGTTATAGCGAGCAGACGTCTGATGAGCGGCTTGCCAAAATTCTTCATTCACTTGATTAATAGTAAACTGTTTTGTTTGTTTAATATTGTCTAAGGTATGTCGTTCACCGTTATCAGGGCGAGTAATGAAACCAACTAAGGCAGGGGAAGCACCAAGGTGAACAACCGAACTAAAAATAGCTAAGTTATTGATCCCGTTTTTATTACATGTGCCAATAAGGTTTGCACTTTTAAAGCCAGATAAGCTATTTATCATCTGAGCTCTATAGCGTGATGGCATATTAAGTAATTCTTCATTATCTATATAATGCATTTAAGTCATAATCATGTCATTTACTCGGTAGTTAATTATACGTAACAGCATCATTTTAAGATCATTTAATGGAGCATTCCTGCGATTAACTTTACTTGTCTACATGTTTTTTTAATTGATTGAGCGCACCGACAGAAAAGCCCTGATCGTAAAAGTGTAATATTTTACCACGGTTGTTTAACAATATTACTCTGCAGTTATTAGGTCGTTCATTTCCGGTGAAGGCTTGTATTTTTTCACCATCTTCATACACAGTAACGACACCTTTCCACAATTGTTTTGGAATACCTGAGCGCATACCATTATTAATTACAGTACTAAACATTTTAGGAAAAAGACCTTGGATAGTCGGTAATTCGTAAGTTGCTACGTTAGTATTCGTCATATCTAAACCTATTAACCATCGGTCGATATCAAATTGAGAGTTTTGGGTGTAACCAATAAGTAATAGAGTAAATTTTTCACTAAAATCGTCAGGTATGTTAACGGTTTTTTTTTCCAATGTTTGACCTGTAATAGATGGAAAATTTTTACCGGTTATTTCTTTATTAGCATAAGGAGTACTACAGCCCGATACTAAGCTAATGAAAATAAATAATATAATTAAACGCATATACAAACTCTTTAGTGATTACTCTTGAATAAACTATACGAAAATTATAATCATTTAGTTCATCTATTTTTAATCGGCGAGTAGATAATAGCCGTTTTATTAAGTTTGTGATCTTGTTGTGCGAAGAGAGAATAAATCAAGACTAGGGGCTTGATTGAGTAATAGGTGGCTATTGGGATTGAAAGTAATACAGCGTTGGCTTATTTTAACCAGTACAAGTGGGCAATAATTTAATCGAATGGGTATAAGCTCAATGTCACTTAACAAATATAATGACTAGTCGTAATCTTTTAAGTTATTTTTACCCGACCTTCAACTTTATATAATGTTAGCGGTCGAGGAGAAATTCTATAGTGGCTTTAATTATCAGAAAATCTAAAGCCTAAAAGCTAAAAAAGTTCTTCTACTTCAAAAGTTAAGTGCTCTTTTGTTATAGGATGAGTAAAGCTTAACCGTTGAGCATGTAAGTGAAGTCTGTCAGCAATGTTACCGTATAAACTATCACCAATAATAGGAATGTTAAGGCCGTCTGGATGCGCACAATGCATACGTAATTGGTGAGTTCTACCGGTAATGGGGTATAAGTATAATTTAGTCGTATAATGTTGGCTATTACCTTGAATAATAGCTTTTTCTTCAATAACTTCCCAATGTGTTTCTGCATATTTTCCATACTCATGACACACCATTTGTTTCGGTCTGTCATCAAAGTCTCCACGCAGTGGTAAGCAGATAGCCCCTGACTTATTTTTTAAAGCGCCTTTTATCGTGGCTACATAGCGTTTACTAATTTCTTTACTCATAAATTGATGTTGCAAGTGCTTATGAACACGCTCATTAAGCGCTAACATTAATAAGCCTGAAGTCGCCATATCTAATCTATGGACTATTAATCCGCCCGTTGCGTGGGGAAACTGTGCCTTAATACGAGTGTAAACTGAATCTTTTATCGACTTTCCCGGTACTGATAATAAACCGGCGGGTTTATTTACAACGACGAGATGCTCATCTTGAAAAATAATGTCTAGATTAATGTCTTTAGCTGGATTATCTAGTAAAGGATTATTATCTAATTCGATACCTGACAGCATATGGCTCAAAATAGGTTGGCATTTACCTTGGCAAGCGGGATAAAAGTGTTTATGTTTTCGTATCTCTGATTTAGGTTGTTGTCCCCACCAAAACTCAGCCATACATAGAGGTGTTAACTTATGTTGAAAGGCATATTGTAATAACTTGGGAGCTGCGCAATCACCAGATCCAGAGGGCGGTTTTTGTAAAATAGTTTCGGCAAACAACTCCGTTAAGTCCTTACTCTCGCCATGAATATTGAGCATTTGATATTGTTTAAAAAAATGCTTTTGTAATTTTACGGATAGTTTTTTTCTATATTTTTTTATTAAATCAATTTCATCCGTAAATACCTGTAACTTACTTGAAGTGAAGCGAATACTGGTTTGCTGATTAAGTTTTAATGCTTGTAGTAATTTTTTATCGGTAACGCTGGCGCGAGATAAATCAATGCTAATATCTCGATGGGCTTCTTCAGATAAATTAATGGTATTTAACGCCAACCATGCACGCTTTTCTTTACGTGATTTTTTATTATCTCGCATTTGTTGTTGCAGGCTCTGAATTTCGTACTCAGATTTAGCCACTTCTTCTCTTAATCGCGTCGTTAATCTATGTAATACCGGATCAGTTTCTAATTGAAGCAACTTTTTATTGAGATCATTAATTTCAATTTGCTTAGCTTGTTCGTATTCACTCTGCTGGTAAGCTTGATGTATGGCAGGTACAAAGTTAATTAAATAATCACTCTGTGTATTAGCTTCACTTGCATTACCCGATAGTGCAGATAAATAGCCAAGTTTGCCTTGAGAGTTTTTAACGATTAAAACGCCGTACATTCTTCCTTGTTGTTCTGAATCCATAGGATGAAAAAATGCGAGTTTTTGTTGCAATTCTTCACTGGCCACTACGGCTAAAGGGTGTGCTTGATAACAAAAAGGATAAGTAAAATTAACCGGTAATGAGTAATGTGAAATATCACGGGCAAAGGCTTGAAGGTAAGTTGATGTAGAGTTATTAGACATAAAATAGTATTTCAGCGGCGTAAGCCTTAAATTAATACGGACTTTACCCTGTTCACTTTATTGATAATTGTGGCTAGTCTAATCGTAATTAAGGCAATACGCACTGTAAAATAATAAACCTAGTGTGGTTAGTAATATAAAACGATAAACTTGAAGTTAATGTTTGATGGGTAACATTATTTATATCATTGTTAATGAGTAATCAAAATTAACCTAGAGGCTAATTTTGATTACATTGACAATATTAATAACATTAATAACGTTGATACTTTTAGATGGACAAGGTTTATGTAAAATCTTGTATTCAACAAATGTTTTTTAACTACGTTTACTACGAACACTAACAGCGGTACCAAATAATACTAAGCTTAACAATAAAAGAGTTGAAGGCTCAGGAATATGGGTAATGGTCATTAGAACTCTGAATTCGTTAGATTGTTCTTCAAACGTTGTTAAACCGATACATCCACTTTCTACGCCCGGAACTCTAGCACAAATGATGTCATTTAAAATAGATAGCCCCGTACCGGTTTCAGTACCGACTAATTTTAATTCAGTATTATAAGTATGTTCAAATATCGAAAACTGTTGATTAATCGTTCCTTCGCCATCATTAAAACTAACTGCCTCAGGTAACGATAGAATGAAAATATCATTAGCACAAAGTACCCCACCACACAGACCAGCTATATTAGAGGTTTCATTAAAAGATATATCAAAAGCAAGAATACCGCTTAAGTCTGGCATAGAAAAACCAGCGCTAGCAGGAGTAATTTGTAAAAGAGTACTCAATATTGCTGTTTCCAAACCACTAGAACCTAAAGGAATAGAAATATTATCGTGCACAAATAGTGCGGTTTCCATTGAGGTACCCAGTGCTAAGTTTACGCCGGTGACATTACCTAAGTTACCAGACGAAATATCGATAGAGCTTTGCTGTGCTTGATCACCCCAAGCTAAGTTGGTTGGCGCCCCAAATAAAGCGTTCGTACCTGTTAAGTTAGGGGTTCCGCTACCGTCTGTAAACGATGAGGCTGTATAAGCTGAATCAACAATGAAATCCCATTCGGTGATGACTGGCGTTGCATTGCTAGTAAAGGTAATACTGAGTGAGGATAGTGTTATTGCGGCTATGACATTTTTTAATATAAGTCTGTTCATTTCTTACTCCTTGTTTTTTATAAAGTTAAAGTACACCGTAAATAAAAGGTACACCTTAAATAAGTAATGAGCGACAAATGCGTCTTAAGCCATTAAGAGTGGTCACTAATTATTACATCCTTGTAAGGTCTTCACAGATTATGCTGCATAGAGCGCGCCATAGTCACTATCTGTTTGTTTTTCAATCAGTTTGTGTTTTTAAAAAATAAAGCTTTTATTCTAAGTGTAAAATAAACGGACACTTTTATTATTCAATATTTGATTGTGTGTTTTTTAGGACAATTATCTTCCACTAATTATTATTTTAGTACTGATCCCGCTGGCTATTAATGCCGCATTACTCGGTAAATCTTCATTACCAGCAAGTAAGTAAATAACTTGCTGTCCTTGCTCTGCAAGCTCTAAAGCATGTTGATAATTAAGTAATATGCTTGAGCTAATACTTTGAGGATATTTTTCAGCATCACGACGTACATATTCAATGAGTTCAATATTAACGTCATGATCATAAAAAACAGCATCAGCAAACTGTAAAACGCGGTGTGCACTCAAAGTTAAATTATCAGGGTTACCTTCAAGCGTTTTAATAAAGGCTATTTCGCCTTTTGGCGGTGCAATGGTTTCTTTTAAACTAGCGATTAACTCTTGCTCTGCTTCTTGTTGTTTGCCATCAAGTAATGATTGACCTATTGGGCCACGTAAAGTGCTCTCCCAAAAGGTACGGCGATTACGAATGCCTTTAATACGGGCTTTTACATGATCTCTAAACTTCAACGAAAAGTCAGCTAAACGCCCATAACCTTGGGGTAATGTTTTTTCAATTTGCTCACGCAACATACGAATTAATATAGGCGCACTACCGGAGCTTGATAGCGCAATAATCATTGGCGCGCGATCAATAATTGAAGGTGTTATATAAGTACAGAGAGCCGGTTGATCGACTACATTTGCTAGAATATTAAGTGATACTGCCTCATGTGAAGCATCCGCGTTTACTGTTGGGTCATCGGTAGCCGCGATAACTAAAGTCATCTTATCTAAAAAACCCGTTGTATAATTATGCGTTAACCAAGTAAGTTCATTGTCGTTAATTAAGCGCTGAACACCTTCAGTAACCTGTTCAGACATTACAGTAATGTTTTTTGTCGACTTTAGCAGTAATTCAATTTTACGAGCAGCAGCATCACCACCGCCAATAACCATGGCGTTAATTTTACTACCCTCAAGGAAAATGGGAAAATATTTCATATTCAAACCAACTTTATTTATCTATTTAATTGTCTATTTAATTATTTACATACCAGTACTCAGATTAACATAGCAGCCACAATAAAACCTTAACCCGCTTGGCTGAATTTATTATGACGGCATTTATTAAGGGGCTAGTTATTTGAATATTACTATGTGAATACTCGTTGGTCTTGTTCTTAGATCACTGCCTTGATTCTTTTTAAACGTATAGTGACATTGTAAACTGAATGAAAGTCATATTTTAATACCTACGCTAGCGATAATGAATGATAAACTAACGGTAAGTAAATTTATTATCGCTATGAGTTAATAGCGCAGTAGCAAACACTAAAAAAGAGTAGATAATTAAGATGCCTTGGATACAACTTAGATTAAGCGCTAACGAAGATAGCGCCGAAAAATATAGCGACTGGCTCTCTGCCTGTGGATCGCAAGCTGTCACCTTTGTTGATGCAAAAGATACGCCTATATATGAACCCTTACCCGGTGATGAAGTGCTTTACTGGTCAAATACTGTCGTTATGGGGCTATTTGAAGCAAGCCATGATATGGACAACGTTATAAGCTATTTACAAAGTATTCATCCTGATAAAGCAGACATGAAATACAAGCTTGAACAGCTAGAAGATAAAGACTGGGAACGTGAGTGGATGGATAATTTTCATCCCATGAAATTTGGTGAACGTTTATGGATTTGTCCTAGTTGGCGTGACGTGCCAGAGCCCGATGCGGTTAATGTTATGTTAGACCCTGGCCTTGCTTTTGGTACAGGTACACATCCAACAACGGCATTATGTTTAACCTGGTTAGACGGTTTAGATCTACAAGGTAAAACGGTAGTCGACTTTGGTTGTGGCTCAGGAATTTTATCATTGGCTGCACTTAAGTTAGGGGCTAAAAAAGTTATTGGTATTGATATCGACCCACAAGCACTGCAAGCAAGCTTAGCGAATGCCGAGCGTAATAATGTGTCTGATAGACTTGAATTATATTTGCCTAAAGATCAACCTAAGTTTAAAGCTGATGTTGTTGTCGCTAATATTTTAGCGGGCCCATTACGTGAATTAGCACCAACTATTATTGAATTTGTTGGGAACAAAGGCCTATTAGCTCTATCTGGCGTATTAGAAGAGCAAGCGGAAACGCTACAGAAAATGTATGGCGAATGGTGTGATATGGAACCTGTAAGCGTACAAGATGAATGGGTTCGTTTAAACGGACAGCGAAAGTAAAATATAAGGTTATGAGAGGAAGAGTTAAGTTAATAACGTCTTCCTCTCAAGCGTTTTATTTCAGTAATATAGACCTTATTCAGGTCTATTTTTTTATCAATTATTAGCTTTTTTTTTAAAACAATTGCGATTACTTCTGCGTTTTTATATCAAATATTCTGCTATTTTATTTTATCCTCGTAAAATATATCTGGCGATTAACTACTGGTTTACATTAACAGAACCTTCATAATTAACTTATGTACTGTAATCCCTACAGCGTAAAGCGTAATGAGTATTTTTTTATCCCTTTTTATTAAAAAAGTATAATTCGACATGTTAATCATTTTATTGAGATGCTTTTTTTAGTTGGTATTAGAGTACCTTGTTTTTATATTCTTATTTATCAGGTTGTTATGTTTGTTTTTTTTGCTCGGATACATTTTATCAATGATTTTAAAGCTTAATTTAAAGGCATATTTGGGGTTGTCTTTTTTTACTGTCGATGTCAACAATTTTGTTAAAGAATCGTACGTTTTTAACTCACATTAATACTTTAATAAATGTCAATATCAAAAAGGTTAAAAAAGTTTATAATTGTTCAAATTCTATGCTTTTAAATTGAAAAAAAAACACGTAAACTTAGCGCCCTTTTAAAGGTAGCTCAAAAAAGCAGCAAAATGAAAATAGGCTCTTATCAACTTAATTCGCAGGTAATGCTGGCGCCAATGGCTGGTATTACCGATCAACCGTTTAGGCAATTATGTTGTCAACTAGGGGCGGGGTTAGCGGTATCCGAAATGCTTTCGTCAAACCCGAAAGTATGGAATACCGAAAAATCTAAATTGAGAATGGTGCATGGTGACGCTGCAGGTATTCGTTCGGTACAAATTGCCGGAAGCTGTCCTGATGAATTAGCATTTGCTGCCAAAGTTAATGCTGATAACGGTGCGCAAATTATCGATATTAATATGGGCTGCCCTGCAAAAAAAGTAAATAAAAAATTAGCGGGTTCTGCTTTATTGAAAGAACCAGAGCTGGTTGAGCGTATTGTTCAAGCAGTAGTGAAAGCGGTAAATATTCCGGTTACGCTAAAAATTCGCACTGGATGGTGTGAAGATACCCGTAATGGTATTGAAATAGCAAAAATTGCTCAAGATAGTGGCATAGCATCACTCGCAGTGCATGGACGTACTCGCAATGACTTTTATAAAGGCAATGCGGAATATGACACTATTAAAGCAATAAAATCAGCGATTTCAATTCCAGTAGTGGCAAATGGTGATATTACATCACCTGAAAAAGCATTACAGGTTTTAAACCTTACGGGTGCCGACGCTATAATGATTGGCCGTGGCGCACAGGGGCGTCCGTGGATTTTTAGAGAAATTAATCATTTCTTGGCTACGGGCGACAAAATGTTAGCACCTGCATTGATCGAAGTTCGTTCAATAGTATTGGCTCATATTATGGAGTTACATCAGTTTTATGGTGATTTTAAAGGAGTAATGATTGCTAGAAAGCACGTGTCTTGGTATGTACACAACCTGGTTGATACCTTAGAGGGTTTTAGTTCAGCGTTTAACATTGATCAAGGCAAAGCGTTTAGAGCTATTTTTAATGCGCTAACGTCTGCCGATGAACAATTGGCGACATTAGACAAATTTTTTGATGATTTTGTTATGCGTTCATTTTAAGAACAGTACCAAGTCGTCCTCGTTTTATTTTATTTTTATTAACAAAAGAAAGAGTTATATCATATGTTCGAACAAAATGTATCTTCTCCGTTTATCACTGGCGATATTCAAACACAAACTAAAACTTCACCATTACGTAGCCAAGCTAAAATCGCAATTAGCAACTACTTATCACAATTAAATGGTAATGATGTTGATGATATGTATGACCTTGTATTGAGCGAAATTGAAGCGCCAATGTTAGAAGAAGTGATGATGTATACTCGTGGTAACCAAACACGTGCAGCCAACTTGTTAGGCATTAACCGTGGTACGTTACGCAAAAAACTTAAAAAATACGGCATGAACTAAGCCAGTATTATTATATAAAGCACCTTCGGGTGCTTTTTTATGTTTTAAATCACTCTAATTTTTCATGTTATTTGTTAATTAACGCAAGTTAGCTACAGGTTACAACCAAAAAGGTAAACAAAATGGATACTCCACGTCCTATTAAACGCGCACTATTAAGTGTTTCAGATAAAGCAGGTATTGTTGATTTTGCTCGTCGCTTAAGTGAGAAAGGTGTTGATCTTCTTTCTACAGGTGGTACTGCAAAATTATTAGCAGAAAATGGTATTAAAGTTACTGAAGTATCTGACTACACAGGTCACCCAGAAATAATGGATGGTCGTGTTAAAACATTACACCCTAAAGTCCATGGCGGAATTTTAGCGCGTCGTGGTATTGATGAAACTGTAATGGAAGAAAACGATATCAGCGCAATTGATATGGTTGTGGTTAACTTGTATCCGTTTGCGAATGCCGTGAGTGATGAAAATTGTTCATTAGAAAATGCGATTGAAAATATCGATATTGGTGGACCTACAATGGTTCGCGCTGCTGCGAAGAACCATAAAGACGTAGCTATTGTTGTTAACGCCAGTGATTATGATCGTGTATTAACTGAGTTAGACAATAATAATGACTCATTAACGTATAAAACACGTTTTGATTTAGCTATTGCTGCTTACGAGCACACGGCTAGTTACGATGGAATGATCGCTAACTACTTTGGTAAAATGTTGCCCGCGTATGGCGAAACTGAATCTGAATCTACGGCGTCTTTTGACAATAAAGTTAAATTTCCACGTACTTTTAATAGCCAGTTTATTAAAACTCAAGATTTACGTTACGGTGAAAACTCGCATCAAGCGGCGGCTTTTTATAAAGAAGCGAATCCAGAAGAAGCCTCTGTTTCTACTGCGACTCAATTACAAGGCAAAGCATTATCTTATAACAACATTGCCGATACTGATGCTGCATTAGAATGTGTTAAAGAATTCGATGAGCCTGCTTGTGTTATTGTTAAGCATGCTAACCCATGTGGTGTTGCAATCGGTGATGATATTTTAGCGGCCTATGAAGGCGCCTATAAAACAGATCCAACTTCTGCTTTTGGTGGAATTATTGCGTTTAACCGTGAACTAGATGCAGACACAGCAGAAGCGATAGTTTCTCGTCAATTTGTTGAAGTTATTATTGCACCAAGCGTCTCAGATGCAGCGGCACAAATTGTTGCCGCTAAGCCTAACCTACGTTTATTAGAATGTGGACAATGGGATACTAAAACAACAGGCTTTGACTTTAAACGCGTTAATGGTGGATTATTAGTACAAGATACGGATCAAGGTCGTGTATCGAAAGATGATCTTAAAGTGGTAACTAAGCGTCAACCTACTGAAGACGAAATGCGAGATTTACAATTTTGTTGGAAAGTTGCAAAATTTGTTAAATCTAACGCCATTGTCTATGTTAAAAATAGCGAAACTATTGGTGTTGGCGCGGGTCAAATGAGCCGTGTTTATTCTGCAAAAGTTGCAGGTATTAAAGCCGCGGATGAAAACCTTGAAGTTAAAGGCTCTGTTATGGCATCTGATGCATTCTTCCCATTCCGTGATGGTTTAGATGCAGCAGCTGAAGCTGGTATTACTGCGGTAATACAGCCTGGTGGTTCTATGCGTGATGACGAAGTTATTGCCGCAGCGGATGAAAATAACATCGCTATGGTGTTTACTGGTATGCGTCATTTCCGTCATTAACAGATAACTTTTTAACGGGTAAGTTAGTTTTAAGTGTAAAAAGTATACACGGACATGTGTTAGTGTTGTGCTTTACTCTTAACGTTGACTTCTTAGGTAAAAGCTAGTTAATTGATTTAAAAGTGATTCACGTTATGTGTTTAGATTTTACAGGCTAAGTTATCATTCTACTGATGTCTTAGCTAAAATCTAAAGTACTCACCTATTTGAGTCACTTATTAAAGCAGTGTTGATTTATTTACTTACAATGAAAATAAGTAAGAAATAAAATCAACACTGCTTGTTTGTTTCAAATCTGTTATAAATATTGCCATGAATTAATACCGCAATCGTTATATTCAATATGTCGATTTAAATACTAATAATTTTACAAGGAAAATAGTTATGACAATTAAAACTAATACACTTAAATCAATTGCCGTTGCCGTAGCACTAAGCTGTGGTGTAGTAAGTTTAGCTGCTATAGCACATAGTACACATGCATATGAAAATACGGTTTCAGTAAAGGCGCTTGAAAATGCTATTTCAGGTGAGCATCGTACAACAAAAGCTAAAGCACGTGATCAATATCGTCACCCTGTTGAAACCTTAAGTTTTTTTGGTTTTACGCCAAATATGACCGTAGTAGAAATTACACCGGGTGGTGGTTGGTATACTGAAATATTAGCACCCGCTTTAAAAGGTACAGGTAAACTCTATGGTGCTCATTACCCTGATACGGGTGCAGATGACTATTATAGTAATTCACGTAAAAAATTAGAAAAGAAGCTGGCTTCAAATCCAGTTTATAGTGACGTTGTTTTAACCGACTTTACGCCACTTCAAGGAAGTAAGTTAGCCCCACAAGGTAGTGCTGATTTAGTCTTAACGTTTAGAAATCTACATAATTGGAAAGATGCAGGCGTAGAGCAAGTATTTAAAGACGCTTTTAAGGCGCTGAAACCCGGTGGTGTGTTAGGTGTTGTTGAACATAGATTACCCGCAGGTGTTAGTGTAGAAAAAGCAAAAGGTTATGTGTCTGAAGTTAAAACAATAAAACAAGCAAAAGCGGCAGGTTTTAGATTTTCAGCCTCAAGTGAAATTAATGCTAATTCAAAAGATTTAGCCATTTATCCTAAAGGTGTATGGACGTTACCTCCGTCTTTAGGTTTAGGTGATACAGATAAAGCAAAATATTTAGCGATTGGCGAAAGTGATCGCATGACATTAAAATTTGTTAAACCAGCTACCAAATAGTACCGGTTTAACGCATAAGAAAATAAATAGGAACAATATATGAATATCTTAGTTATTGGCGGCGGTGGTCGTGAACATGCTTTAGCGTGGAAAGCGGCTCAATCAAGTCAGGTTACTAAAGTGTTTGTTGCCCCAGGTAATGCGGGTACAGCAACCGAAGCAAAGTTAGAAAATGTTGCTATTGATACAAGTGATAATGCAGCTCTAGTTGCTTTTGCTAAAAATGAAAATGTTACTTTAACTATTGTTGGGCCAGAACAGCCGCTTGTTGACGGTGTTGTTGATGCTTTTCAAGCAGAAGGATTAGCTATTTTTGGTCCAAGCGCTAAAGCAGCTCAGTTGGAAGGTTCTAAATCATTCACTAAAGATTTTTTAGCACGTAACAATATCCCTTCAGGGAGCTATGAAAAATTTACTGAAGTTGAAGCTGCACTTGCTTATGTGCGTGAACAGGGTGCTCCTATTGTTGTAAAAGCTGATGGTTTAGCAGCAGGAAAGGGCGTTATTGTTGCCTTAACATTAAAAGAAGCAGAAGACGCGATTACCGATATGTTAGCGGGTAATGCTTTTGGTGATGCAGGTCATCGCGTAGTCATTGAAGAGTTTCTTGAAGGTGAAGAAGCAAGTTTCATCGTAATGGTTGATGGTAAAAATGTTTTACCTATGGCGACAAGCCAAGATCATAAGCGCGCGCTAAACGGTGATTTAGGTCCTAATACCGGTGGTATGGGAGCATATTCTCCAGCAGCAGTAGTTACCGCACAAATCCATGACCGTATTATGGCTGAAGTTATTATGCCTACAGTTGAAGGTATGGCTAACGAAGGTGCACCTTATAGTGGCTTTTTATATGCAGGTTTAATGATTGCTGCAGATGGAACACCTAACGTTATTGAATATAACTGTCGTTTTGGTGATCCAGAAACACAACCTATTATGATGCGCTTACAGTCTGATATTGTTGAGTTATGTTTAGCCGCCACACGCGGTGAATTAGACAAAGTAACTATCGATTTTGATAAACGCGCAGCAGTAGGTATTGTCTTAGCCGCTCAAAATTATCCAGAAAGTTACCCTAAAGGAGATGTTATCTCTGGTTTAGATACAAATAGCAATGTATTAGCCAAAACATTCCATGCAGGTACTAAGTTAAATGATCACGGTGAAGTTGTGACTAATGGTGGTCGTGTACTATGTGCAACAGCATTGGGTAACACCGTAACTGAAGCACAAGAAACAGCTTATCAATTATTGCATCAAATAACATGGAAAGGTGTAGAGTTCAGAACAGACATTGCATATCGTGCTATTGAACGCGAACAACAAAACAGCTAATAACAGATCAAGTCATTTGAGCAATAGGATCATTATTGAATATAGTTTATCTGTATAGTGTGATCTTATTGCTAATGTTATAAAAAAACCGGCCTTCGTGCCGGTTTTTTACTTTTTAAAGATCAACAGACCCTATTAAAAAGCATAATTTTTTTTAGTGGCTATAATATTTGATAACAAAATATGACTTTCATGGATAATAGAAGATGTTCAAACAGTTTTTTGGTAAATTAAGTACCCGCCTATTCACACCTATAATCATAATTCTTATTGTAGTCGTTATCGTATTAATGACTTACGTTCCGATGGTAACGAAAGAATACACGACAAGTGCAGCTATATCATCAGCTAAAAGTACGGTTCAACAATACAAAACTATACGCGGCTATTACACAAAAAATGTTATAAAAAAAATTAAACAAGAAACTACATTAAAACCTCATTATATTCATAAAAATGAAGCCAATAATGTTCCTTTACCTGCCACTTTTATTCATGATCTTAGTGATGCTTTTTCAAAAAATAAAATCATTATATTAAAGTTATATAGCCCCTATCCCTTTCCCAATAGAAAAGACAGAATAGTCGATACTTTTGGACAAGATGCATGGAAAGAATTAAATGCAGATCCTAACAAGACATTTTCTCGAGTAGAGTCAATCAATGGTAAAGATATGGTCAGGGTCGCACTTGCAGACACTATGGTCGCTCAAGGCTGTGTAAATTGTCATAACACACACCCAGACACACCTAAAAAAGGATGGAATTTAAATGACGTCAGAGGGATTTTAGAAGTACAAATCCCTATAGATGAGCAGTTAAAAAATGCCACTAGCCTGAACTATACAATTAGCGGGATTGTCGTTATAGCCTTAGTCTTAACAATAAGCGTTTTGTTCTTTATGTTTAAATCTCTTATTTCAAATCGTTTGCAAAGCGTCCATGCTGCCTTGAACGATATCGCTGAAGGAGAAGGCGATTTAAGTCAAAGGTTAGATGAAGGATCTAAAGATGAAATAGGTATTATCTCAGTCGCTTTTAATCAATTTGTAATAAAATTATCAACCACAATGAAACAAATTAATACTCAAGTGGAGCAACTAACTAAAACAACCGAATCTATGGCAGAAATTACAAAGCAAACACAGCAGGATATTTCTCAACAAAACAATATTACTGAAGATATTGCTTCATCAATGGGGACTATGATGATATCGACTGAAGAAATGTCAGAAATAGCCTCTAATACGGCAAAAAATTCTGAAATAACACAACAAAAAACAAGTCAGGGTCAACAAGTTGTAATAGACAATTTAGAATCGGTTGGTGAGTTATCGAAAATAATGGGCGATGTTTCTCTGGCGGTAAGTCATTTAGAAACAGATAGTCAAAACATCGGGGGTGTGCTTGATGTCATTAGAGGTATAGCCGACCAAACAAACTTACTAGCTCTAAATGCAGCAATTGAAGCAGCTAGAGCCGGTGAGCAAGGTAGAGGCTTTGCTGTTGTTGCTGATGAGGTACGTACTTTAGCCAGTAGAACTCAAGAATCAACAGAAGAAATCAATAAAATGATTGAACAATTACAATCAGGAGCTAGAAATGCAGTGCTGTCCATTGAACGTAGTAATTTGAGTATCGAGAAAAGTGAAAAACATGCAAATGAAACCAATGAAATGATTGGGCTTGTTGGTCACTCTATTACTGAAATACAAGAACAAAACGTGTATTTATCAAATTCAGCAGAAGCGCAAGCTACAATCAGTAACGAAATAAACAATAATATAGCTGATATTAAAAATGTGTCTCAAACCACTAATAAAAGTACAGAAGAATTATTGCTACTTGCTGAAGAAATTAATCGTGCTACAAATACGATTAACGAACAACTACAAAGATTTATTCATTAATTAATAGTCCTACTTATAATAAAGTCTTTATTTTATCACGTAATAAAGGCTTTATTATTTACCCCTTTCATACCGGAGTGACTTAACTAATAGAAAAACTGATTTTCTAAAATACTATCTACCGAATTAAAAAGTACAGTATTTCATGTGCAGCTTATTCCATCATAAAAAATAGTAAAATTGATAGTCGCATAATGTTGCGTTTAGTCTATATTTCAACGTCCTTTACTACAATAATTACCACTATGCTCGTGCACGAAAAACTCAGTTTGTGTGGTGCTAATACAAAATTGGTTGCTAATGTGGCATTAGACCCAAAAGGTATTGTAGAAAAAATCTAGGTAAACCATATACTAAGCCAAGTAGTGGACTAATGCCTTAAGCATAAAATATGACGTTATATAAAGGTAAAGGGTCTAGGTATAATCGTCTTGTCGTATTAAAGCATAGATATAAAGCTATTCATGATCTTAAAGGATCGTTGTATATAGACCAATAAGGGCGCGGTATGTATGATAAGTATACAAACAATCATAAATATGAAAATAACCCTTGATCCTAAATGAGAAGTCTCTACAATGCGCTCCAGTTCCAAGGGGTTCACGCAAAATGAATCATCAAGGACTTGTTTTAATAAGTTATCTAAGCGGTTTACCGTAAAATAGCTTGAGTTAACGCAGAGTTTTAAAAAGTTTTAAAGTATTTCAAAATAACTTAAAACTTAACTAAATA
>Ga0308012_10000181_pt1 | contig 40945 bp, 37 predicted proteins | sample Neamet179_FD_203133 | JGI IMG/M metagenome (GOLD analysis project Ga0308012, IMG submission 203133) | Marine microbial communities from water near the shore, Antarctic Ocean - #179 | ecosystem: Environmental > Aquatic > Marine > Unclassified | place: Southern Ocean | collected 2014-07-25 | reverse complement strand
AAAGGCACTAAATTAGGTGGTAAATATGGAATGGGTGTATTAGCAAACTTCTCGAATGTTTATGCGATAGACAAACAACAAATCGACTCCTCTACTCCATTAAACTCAACTGGTACATTAGGATATAGGTCTGACTTCCTTAAAGTAGGAGATGAGAAGTACTTTCAAGAGTTTAGTATTGAACTAGCCAAAAAAGTTACCAAAAAATTGAAACTTATTGGGACTTATATAAATACTGAATACAACAGCGAGGCGATTGTAGGATATAGTTATCATGGAATGATCTATTCGGATATATTCGTTTTGGAAACCCAATACAAGATAAAATCTAAACATTCAATCCGTACAGAAATACAACACTTAAGTACAAAGCAACACGAAGGAAACTGGGTAATGGGCTTAGCTGAATACACCATTTCCCCTCATTATTTCTTTGCGGTACAAAACCTTTACAATTACGGTAATACAGACAAAAAATTAAGTTATCCTACCGTATCTGCAGGTTACAATAAAGGGACTTCTAGATTTGCTTTAAGTTATGGAAAACAAAGAGCAGGAATTTTCTGTGTCGGTGGTGTTTGTAGAAACGTGCCAGCATCAAATGGATTGAGTTTAAATATAACTAGTAGTTTCTAAAGACATGAAAACATTTAAAACATATTCGCTAATTATAGCAATTCTTAGTATTTCTCTTTTTTCTTGCGATGTAATTGAAGAGCCTTTTATGGTTGCACAAGAAGAGGTAAGTGATTCTTGTGAAGCATTTATTTTCTCTCCTGTAGAAAACTACACGAAGAAAGTGTTACTTGAAGATTATACCGGACAAACCTGTGGTAACTGCCCTAGAGCAGCAGAAAAAGCGCACGAATTACAAACTCAATTTGGAGAACAACTAGTTGTAATTGCAGTACATGCGGGCTGGTTTGCTAACACGTCTAACGACTACCCAAACGACTTTACTACAGAAACTGGGAACACATGGGATACGCACTTTGGAAACAGTAGCTTAGGAAACCCAAACGGTATGGTTGATCGCGTAAATTATCCAAACTCTCATGTTCTACAATTTAGCCAATGGGAAGAAAAAGTAAGTAACCAACTTCAGACATTGCCAACTGTAGGCATTCAAATAGCAGCAAGCTATAAATCTACTTCAGGATTAATATGTGTAGATACTCAAACTGAAATACTAACAAGCTTAGAAAATAATTTACATTTAACTGTTGTTCTCATAGAAAGTGGAATTATATCTGACCAAACAGATTATTCTCAAGACCCACAGCATATAGTAGACTACGAACAAAATCATGTTCTAAGAAAAGGGCTTACCAATCCTTGGGGCGAAAGTTTAGGGCAGGAGTCGTACACACAAAATGAATTATTTACCCAGAGATACAGTATAGAAAAACAAGCTGACTGGGACATTAACAACATGTCTGTGGTCGCTTTTGTGAGCGATTTAGAAACATACGAAGTATTACAAGTAGAAGAATTTCATTTAACAGAGTAAGATGAAACATTTACTAATTGCACTAATTTTACTTATTACTCATAACTTATCGGCTCAAAATTTTGATGCTGGTTTGGTTGCTGGTTTTACGATGAGTCAAATTTCTGGAGATGGCTTGGCTGGCTTTGACAAACCAGGCGCTCGTATTGGTGCGTATATATCTTATCCAATTCCTAGAAAAAAAATGAACTTTGAGATGGGAATGCAATACCTACAAAAAGGAAGTAGAGCTCCAGGTAGTAAAAATGCGAGCTCTATATACAGTATGGATATGCACTATTTAGAACTTCCATTTACTATTAATTACGCCTTCGATAACGGGTTAATTATAGAGTCTGGATTAGGTACTGGTATTTTGGTTTCTTATACCGAAGAAATTAATGGACTTGAGGTTCGCGTAAACACACCAAACACATTTGCTTTAGATTTTTTATGTGGCCTTCAATACCAGTTTTTAAATAATTTAAAAATTAATGTAAGGTATGGCAATTCTCTTATCCCTATTAGAAAAGAAGATGTATCAAACTCTTTGGAGAACAAAGATTGGTATTCCTCTATGGTCTCCTTTGCATTAATGTATCAAATAAGCCGTTAAATGAAACACAAAATTGTAGTTGCTATTACTGGTGCAAGCGGATCTATTTACGCGAAAGTATTATTAGACAAACTTCTACTAGCAAAAGATCAAATAGATACGGTAGCAGTAGTAATGTCTACTAATGCCAAAGATGTTTGGGAATTTGAGTTGGGTTCGAAATCGTATGAAGACTATCCATTTAAAATGTATTCTAAAGACGATTTCATGGCACCATTTGCTTCGGGATCTGCGCAATTTAATACCATGATTGTAGCTCCTTGTTCCATGGGATCATTAGCTCGCATGGCACATGGAATCTCGAATGACTTAGTTAGCAGAGCAGCAGATGTAATGCTAAAAGAAAGGAGAAAGCTGATTCTTATTACGAGAGAAACTCCTTTAAGCCTTATCCATATTAATAATATGAAGAGTATTACAGAGGCAGGTGCAATCATACTTCCAGCAACACCATCCTTTTATAGCAGACCCAAAACCTTCGAAGATTTAGCAGCAACTGTTATAGACAGAGCATTGGATTCTGTTGGTATTCAGCAAGATACCCCTAGATGGCAAAGTTAAGTGTTAATATCTTTTTAAGATTTAGTATTTTTTAACATAATAGTACTCATAGCATACGTTATATTTGAGTAATTAAAATTAATCAATAAAAAATGCTAGAATTCTGTAAAAGTGTATTACAAAAAGTAAGTTTTGATCATTCATTATTTCAAAAAGAATTGACTAAATCAATTCAATGGGTAAATCAAACCGAGTTAGAAAACTTAAGACAATGGTGTTTGGAAACCTATGGTAGCCAACATGGACTAATTATCCAACAAGCTTTCGAAACAATTTTATAACAAAAAAGGTCTTACTTATGTAAGACCTTTTTTGTTATAGAGAATACATGTTTACTAAAACAAATTGTACTCATTATTATGGTATACTCTACCCAAGTGTTTATAAGCAGCTTCTGTAGCAACTCTACCTCTCTGGGTTCTTAATAAATAACCTTCTTGAATTAAATAGGGCTCGTACACTTCTTCTAATGTGGCACCCTTTTCACTAACTGCAGTAGCAATTGTACCAACGCCTACAGGCCCGCCTTTAAACTTATCAATTATAGTTGTGAGTATAAGGGTATCCATTTCATCAAGACCCTTTTCATCAACTTTAAGAGCAGATAAAGCCAAATTGGTGATAGGCATGTCTATTTTGCCAGAACCCTTAATTTGAGCAAAATCACGTACTCTTCGCAAGAGTGCATTAGCAATCCTTGGAGTGCCTCTACTCCTCCCTGCAATTTCCGAAGCAGCATCATATTCTATCGGTACATCGAGTATGCTAGCAGAACGATCAACAATTTTAGATAACAATTTTGCATCATAATACTCTAAACGAGAATTAATACCAAAACGAGCACGTAAAGGAGCCGTAAGTAACCCTGAACGAGTAGTTGCACCAATTAGAGTAAATGGATTTAAAGTAATTTGAACAGAACGAGCGTTGGGTCCAGATTCAATTAAAATATCAATTTTAAAATCTTCCATTGCAGAATATAAATACTCTTCTACAACCGGCGATAGTCTATGAATTTCATCAATAAATAAAACATCTCTCTCTCCTAAGCTGGTAAGTAAGCCCGCTAAATCTCCAGGCTTATCTAATACAGGGCCTGAGGTAATTTTAACATTTACTCCTAACTCATTTGCAATTATACCAGCCAGTGTTGTTTTACCTAAGCCAGGAGGTCCATGTAAGAGTACATGATCTAAGGCATCTCCACGTTGGTTGGATGCAGTTACAAAAACCTCTAAATTATCAACTACTTTCTTCTGACCCGAAAAATCGTCGAATGCAGCAGGTCGTAATTTAAGTTCAAATGTATTTTCCTCTCCATTCACTAATTCAGAAGAAGGATCTATAGATTCATTCATAAAACGAACTTAGGTTAAAAGTAATAATGTTTAAAATTAAAAGAGTAATCATGACAACTGCAATATACTTAATCTGAGTAGATTTAAAGTATACAAAAAAACGCCTCCATATATGGAGGCGTTATTTGTCTAATGTTCTTCTTCTCCGTCTTTAAGCGGTACGTTTTGCGGAATAAAATCAGCATCTGCGCCTGGCTTAGAATAGTCATAAGGCCAACGATAAACTGAAGGGATTTCTCCAGGCCAGTTACCGTGAATACGAGCTACAGGAGTAGTCCATTCCAATGTATTCGATTTCCATGGGTTTTGCACAGAAACTTCACCTCTAAATATACTGTAAAAGAAATTGAACAAGAATAAGAATTGAGCAGCTGCACCAATAAGTGCACAGATAGTTACAATTTCATTAATATCTTGTAATCCATCGAACATTGGGAATGCAGAGTTGCTATAGTAACGACGTGGTAAACCAGCCAATCCTAAATAGTGCATTGGGAAAAAGGTTCCGTAAGCACCTACAATTGTAATCCAGAAATGTACATAGCCCAATTTCTTGTTCATCATTCTACCATACATTTTAGGGAACCAGTGATACACACCAGCAAACATTCCGAAGATTGCAGATAATCCCATTACAATATGGAAGTGACCAACTACGAAATATGTATCGTGAACATTAATATCTAATGCAGAATCTCCTAATACAATACCAGTTAAACCACCTGTAATAAACGTTGAAACTAAACCAATTGAGAACAACATTGCTGGTGTAAACTGTAGGTTCCCTTTCCAAAGAGTAGTGATATAGTTAAAGGCTTTTACAGCAGAAGGAATTGCAATTAATAAGGTCGTAAATGTAAATACAGAACCTAAGAAAGGACTCATACCAGTAATAAACATATGGTGAGCCCATACAATAAATGATAAGAAAGCAATACCTAAGATAGAAGCAACCATTGCTCTATAACCAAAAATTGGCTTTCGAGAATTAGTAGATATAATTTCTGATGTAATCCCTAAAGCAGGTAAAATAACGATATAAACTTCTGGGTGACCTAAGAACCAGAAAAGGTGTTCGTATAATATTGGTGAACCACCTACATTACTTAAAACCTCACCTTGTATCATTATATCAGACAAGTAGAAACTTGTACCGAAACTACGATCGAAAAGCAATAATAATACTGCAGATATTAATACAGGGAAAGATAGTATACCTAAGATAGCAGTAACAAAGAATGCCCACATAGTAAGTGGCAATCTAGTCATTGACAATCCCTTTGTTCTTAAATTAAGAATTGTAACCACATAATTTAAACCACCTAATAAAGACGAGGCAACAAATAGTGTCATAGAAATTAACCAAAGAGTCATTCCTAAACCAGAACCAGGAATTGCTTGCGGCAATGCACTTAAAGGAGGGTAGATAGTCCAACCAGCGGAGGCTGGTCCAGTTTCTACACCCAAAGAAATCAACATAATTACCGAAGAGATGAAGAAGAACCAGTAAGAAAGGGCGTTTATAAAGCCTGAAGCCATATCTACTGCACCAATTTGAAGTGGAATTAAAAGGTTACTAAAAGTACCACTTAAACCAGCGGTAAGTACAAAGAACACCATTAGTGTACCGTGAATGGTAACTAAAGCCAAGTACATATTAGGATCCATTATTCCTCCTTTAGCCCAGTCGCCTAGAAGAAATTCGAATACAGGCATTGGCTGCCCTGGATATGCAATTTGTATTCTAAATAAAACTGACATAATCATACCGATTACACCCATAGTAATACCTGTAATAAGGAATTGCTTGGCAATCATTTTATGATCAGTACTGAAAACGTACTTTGAAAAGAAATTCTCTTCGTGGTGGCCGTGATCTGACATAGTTCTAAATTTATATTGTTAGTGGTTGTTTGTCTTAATTATTTGATGCAAAAAAATCAGTCTGCTCAGCAATCCATTTATTGTAATCTTCTTCAGACTCTACAATAACTTTGAGTTGCATATTGTAATGTGCTGCACCACAAATTTTGTTACATAATAAAACGTATTCAAATTCCTCATTTGCAGTTTCAACTCTCATCTCTTCTGTAGTAATGGTAGGTTTAAATACAAAATCTGTATTCATACCAGGCACACAGTTCATTTGAACACGGAAATGAGGTAAATAAGCAGAGTGAATAATATCTTGAGAACGGAATTTTAAATGTACCGTCTTGTTTACTGGCAAGTGTAACTCTTTTACAATAACATCATCCTCTGCTGCAGCTAATAAGTCTTTAGGAGTAGTAGAAATTAAAGCAGTGAATGTAGATTTCTTTGCTTCCATCTTAGCTAAACGAGCTTCAATTTTAACACGCTTATTTGCATTTTGTTCTTCAGAAATCTGCGCTTTTGCTTTTGCTATATTATTGTCTAAACCTAGTATTTGAGATGCATAAGCAGATTCAGCAATAACACCAACAGTATTTAAACCACCAATAAAACGAACATTTGCAGCACCTAAGTTATTGTCGGCACCTGCATAACGAACAGTCCAGTCGAATTGCTTTGCATAAACCTCAACTACAAGAGCATCGCCTATATTAGAGCGATCCATTACTTTAGACCAAGTTTGTAATCCGTAAACTATTAAAACAGTTAATACAATTGCTGGAACGGCAGTCCATATAATTTCAGCCTTATCGTTATGCGAAATAAAGGTTGCAGTACGATCTTTACGACCTCTGTATTTATACGAAAGGAAGAATAAGATAGGTTGCGTGATTAAGAACACGATGATGATAAGCCCCATAGAAAGATCCATCAAGAAATCTATCTCTACACCATGTTCAGATGCTGAAATAGGCAATAAAAGATGGTTCCATTTTGCAGACATCACGAAGAACGAAGCCATAAACAAGATACCGAAGGTTAGTAAAAGCTTCCCTTGCGTATCGTTATCTTTATCAGTAATATCAGATTCCTTTATACCTTTAATCTTATTGGTAAGTTCGAAAATCCTAACCACTTGGGCTATTGCAATTACTGCAACAACTATCGCTATTATGATTAATAATTCAGTCATGGTTGTGTTTTAAAAATGAGTGCTTATAAAATTATATATGGAAGTTTTTACTCTCTTCTAGCATAGGGTGGTTCTTTGGAGTAAGTTCCATACTTGCTAGTTTTTTAGTAACAACTCTAATAAATAGACCTCCTAAACCAAGGAAAGTTCCAATTTCAACAAATCCTAAGTGCCAATGTCCACCAACAGTACCAGGCATAATCATTACGAAGAAATCTAAGTAGTGACCAACAAGTATGATAGAACCAATTGTAATTACAAATCCAGATAAACGTTTAGCATCTCTAGAAATTAACATTAGAATAGGGACAACGAAGTTAAGTACTACAGCAGTCATAAATGGCACACTGTATTCGTCGAAACGAGCATTGTAATAGGTAACTTCTTCTGGAATGTTAGCATACCAGATAAGCATAAACTGAGAGAACCATAAGTAAGTCCAGAAAATACTAAAAGCAAACATAAACTTAGCAACATCGTGCATGTGGTTTTCATTCACATGCTCTAATTGGCCTTTACTTTTTAAGTGTACTACAGTCATAGATAAAACAACAAACACTGTTACCATCATCCCAGCAAATACATACCATCCGAATAAGGTAGAGAACCAGTGTGTATCGATAGACATAATCCAGTCCCAAGCCATCATTGAAGATGTTACTGCAAAGAACACTATGAATATAGCGGCAACTTTAACACTCTTGTTATAGTATTCTAGTCCACCATTTTTATCCTCTAATAAAGAAAGGCTAATTAATTTTTTAAGACCGTAATACCAACCAGCTAAATAAATAACAGCTCTAAGCATAAAGAAACCGAAGTTTAAATAAGCTTCTTTACCTGCGATAATAGCATCGTAATTAGCACTTGCAGGATCCATTATTCCAGTAGCCATCCAGTGGTACGTATGATTTCCGAATAAGTGAAAACCACCCGTAATAAAGATGATTAATAAAACAGCACCTACATAAGGTAGAAAAGAACCTATAGCCATAAGTACTCTTTTAAGAACTACTGTCCAACCAACTTCTGCAACATACTGTAAGGCAAGGAAGAAGATAGAAACTAATGAAACTCCTAAAAAGAAAATTGCAGCAACTAATAAACTAGACCAAGGTCTTTGTCCTTTAGCATGTAAGGCATGAGTAGTAGAGTGTATAACATGTTCTACATCGTGCGCTTCAAGCATTTCTTCTGCAGAGAAGTGAAGATTAAACTCCGCTTCTATTTTGTGAAATAATGGTGCATAATGTGCTTCAACAACAGCGTGACCACCATGTGAATCTGCTGTATGAGAGTCATTACTTTCGCTAGAATGCGCATCAACGTGATGAGCACCATCTAGATGTAAATCGTGTGCAAAAGCATTTACTTCGTGTGCAATTTCTTCGTCAGTATGATGACCAGCACCTTGGATAAAGCCGTAACCTAGGGCAACAACACCAATAAGCATAAGTGCCAAAGAAATAAGCTTTGTATTTTTAGTAACCGTATACATTGTTCTCTTTCTGTTAGGTTATTAGTTAGATCCTTGTTGTAATTCGTGTACGTAGTGTACAACCTTCCAACGTTCTTCTTGAGTTAACTGAGAAGCGTGAGGCCCCATAGCGTTTAGACCAAAAGTAATAGTATGGAAAATTTGTCCATCGTTCATCTCGTTCATAGTAGAACCCGAACGACGTGGTGAAATAGCGTCGGCATAAGCAGGTACTGCACCATAAACTGGATGCGTAATAGTTCCTTTACCTGTACCTTTACCACCATGACAGTGTGCACAAAACATTCCATAAAGTTCCTTTCCTTCTGCTAACGTTTTGGCATCAGAACTTAATGGATTAGACAACTCTTTACCTGCACGCAAAAAATCTTCAAGAGTATTGTTGTATTCAAAAGGAGTAAATCCTCTAGGAATAGTTCCTTCTACAGTTGACTGTGCAGTAATTCCATTTTCGAAAACTGGGTTTTCAGAATATGTTTCGTAAGATGCAGAACGGTACATGTTCGGCATATATTCGTAGCCTGGATGGTCTCCTTCAGCACCACAAGACTGCAACATAAATGAAGCAGCAATTGTTGCTAGTGTAAGAGACACGATCTTTGTTACTTTTTTCATTGTATAGATCTATTTAGGCGATTTGTTCTTCTTTAATTTCCATTGCTCCTGTTTCCTTCATTAAGGCAATAAGATCTGCCTCATTTCCATGAGCTTCGATCTCCATAAGGAACTTATCATCTGTAGTACGTGGATCAGGACTCGTTTCCGAAGAACCAGGATACAATTTACAACGCATTAGGTAAGTGATTACCATAAGGTGAGCTGCAAAAAATACTGTTAATTCGAATGCAATAGGTACAAATGCTGGAAGGTTTTGTAAAAGACTAAAGTTTGGTTTACCACCAATAATTTGTGGCCAATCTTGAATCATCATATACCACATCATCAACACACCTAAAGACAATCCGATACAACCATAAATAAATGAGGCTATAGCTAATCTTGATGGTTTTAATCCTAATGCATGGTCTAGACCGTGAATAGGAAATGGTGAATACACCTCGTCAACATGTACACCCTTAGCGCGAATATCTTTCACCGCTTGTAGGATCACATCATCGTCATCGTAAACTCCGTAAATTACTTTTTTACTCATTACGTTTATTTTTTATTCTGAGAACCAGATGATTTCACAATAGTTTTCAACTCAGCTTGAGCGATAACAGGGAATGTACGTGCATACAATAGGAACAACACGAAGAAGAACCCAATAGTACCTACAAAAATACCGATATCCACAAAAGTTGGAGAGAACATAGACCAAGAAGATGGTAAATAATCTCTGTGTAGAGAAGTAACAATAATAACAAAACGTTCGAACCACATACCTATATTCACAATAATAGAGATGAAGAAAGTAAAGGCGATACTAGTTCTTAATTTTTTAAACCACATAAACTGCGGAGAGAATACATTACACGTCATCATAGACCAATAAGCCCACCAATAAGGACCCGTTGCTCTGTTAAGGAACGCGTATTGTTCGAATTCTACACCAGAGTACCAAGCGATAAACAACTCGGTAATATAAGCAACCCCAACAATAGAACCAGTAACCATGATTACAATGTTCATGTATTCGATATGCTTAATTGTAATGTATGCTTCCATATTTACAACCTTACGCATTACCAATAGTAATGTTTGTACCATAGCAAATCCTGAGAAGATTGCACCGGCAACAAAGTAAGGTGGGAAAATAGTAGTGTGCCATCCAGGAATAACTGAAGTAGCAAAATCCATAGATACAATTGTGTGTACAGAAAGTACAAGTGGAGTCGCTAAACCTGCAAGAACCAAAGAAAGCTCTTCGAAACGTTGCCAGTGTTTTGCTTTACCAGACCATCCGAAAGAAAGAATCGTGTAGATTTTCTTAGCCATTGGCTTAACTGCTCTATCGCGAATCATGGCAAAATCAGGAATTAATCCCATATACCAGAACACTAAGGATACTGTTAAGTAAGTAGAAATTGCAAATACATCCCACAGTAGCGGAGAGTTAAAGTTTACCCATAAAGAACCAAAGTTATTTGGTAATGGTAAAACGAAATAAGCCAACCAAGGTCTACCCATGTGGAAAATCGGGAATAAACCAGCTTGAATAACGGCAAAAATCGTCATTGCTTCAGCAGAACGGTTAATTGATAAACGCCATTTTTGACGGAATAACAATAGTACAGCAGAAATAAGAGTACCCGCGTGACCGATACCTACCCACCATACGAAGTTGGTGATATCCCAAGCCCAACCAACGGTCTTGTTAAGTCCCCATACACCGATACCAGTACCAGCAGTATAAGCTAAACATCCAGCACCCCACATAAATGCGAGTAATGCAGCGATAAATAAAGCCCACCAGTATTTGTTAGCCTTACCTTCTATAGGACGAGCCACATCCTCAGTGATGTCATGTAAAGTCTTATCTTGTAAGATAAGAGGCTCTCTAATTGGAGATTCGTAATGCATGTTTATCTAATTAAATTTTATTCTCAGTTACGTTGCGTACTTTCGTTTGATACCAAACAGAAGGTTGAGTATTTAACTCTTCCAATAAATGGTACGCTCTTGGATTCTTTGATGCAGTAAATACTTTAGACTCTTCGTTTAGAACATCACCAAAGGTTAAAGCACCAGTATCACAAGCTATAGAACAAGCAGTTTGAGCTTCATCAGCACGAAGTTTACGTCCGTCTTTCTTAGCATCTAACTTCACTTTTTGTAGCATGTGAACACACATAGAACATTTCTCCATTACACCACGAGAACGTACTACTACGTCTGGGTTAAGGACCATTTTTCCTAAGTCATCGTTCAGATAGAAGTCGAAGTCCTCATTGTCTGAATAATTAAACCAGTTAAAACGACGAACTTTATAAGGACAGTTGTTTGCACAGTAACGAGTACCAACACAACGGTTATAAGCCATGTGGTTTAATCCTTCTCTAGAGTGAGAAGTAGCAGCAACAGGACAAACAGTCTCACAAGGAGCGTGATTACAGTGCTGACACATTACTGGTTGGAATACAACTTTTAAAGATTCTGAAGTCGAAGCAACTTCCATTGCTAAGAACTTATCTATTGTAGATACGTCATCTTCTTCAGCAGACTCTTCGGTCATATCACTAGAGTAGTAACGGTCGATACGCAACCAGTGCATATCTCTAGAGTTACGGATCTCTTGTTTACCTACTACAGGTACATTATTTTCAGAATGACATGCTATTACACAAGCACCACATCCAGTACAGCTATTAAGATCGATAGACAAGTTCCACCAGTGAACATCTCTGTCGTGTTCTTCCCAAAGTGTTACTTTCTCAGGAGCTTTAAGACCCTTATGAGTAGCTAACAACATTTGTTCGTTACCAGAAGTAGGGTCGTTTAAGAAAGCTTCTAAAGTAGTTTCTTTAACAATTCTATCTCTACCCATCATTGTATGATGTAGTTGGGTAGAAGCAAATTCGTGCACTGCATCTTCAACCTTTACAAGTGAAGCACCAGAAAGAGTTGTATTATAGTTATTTGCAAAAACGAAAGCGTTAACACCAACACCATCACCAGCTTTACCTACACCATTACGTCCGTAACCTACAGCTAAACCAAGTGTTTTATAAGCTTGACCTGGCTGAATTAAAACAGGCACTCTTAGAGTAACACCGTCTACAGTAAGGTCTACAACATCACCGTTTAAAGCTCCGTTAGATACATTTTCGTTTTCAAAACCTAGTTCTTTCGCATAACGCGGAGAAATAGTTAAGTAGTTATCCCAAGTATTCTTAGTAATCGGATCAGGTAATTCTTGCAACCAAGGGTTGTTTGCGAATTCACCAGAACCAATACCTGTTTTAGAATACAATACAAGGTCTATAGAGTCTCCAGACATATTAGCTAAAGAAGCTGCAGCGGAAGATATAGAACCTTTATAAGAAACAGTTTCCTCAGAATCGTTGTTCATAAACACACCATCGTGTAGAGCAGTGTTCCATGAAGTAGAACCTAAGATATTTTTGTTCCAATAGTTTTTAACGTACCCATAGAAATCAGTACCTAATCCAGTCCAAGTCATTAAAGAAGCTTGCGCTTGACGAGTATTGAATAAAGGGTTGATTGTAGGTTGAACCAATGCATTAACACCTGTATAAGGATTTGCATCACCCCAACTTTCAAGGTAGTTATGATCTGGACAAACAAAGTTCATCACAGCAGCAGTTTCATCTTTCTTTTCTGCAAAAGAAACAGATAAATCTACATTAGCTAGTGCAGAAGCAAATTCAGCCCCCTGAGCTAAGTTGTAAACTGGGTTTACGTTATAAGCAATTACAGCACCTACTTTACCTGCTTTCATATCGCTAATTAAAGCGGTTACATCAGCATCGATACCTTGTTTAAGGTTCGAACGTTTTGTAAAGTCTATTGTAGAACCATTATTACTTAATAAGTCGTTAATAGCATTAACAACTAAGTGTGTGTTTTTATCGTTACCACCTGCAATAACTAAAGACTTTCCTTTAGCATTCCAAAGATCGTTAGCGGCTTTTTGAATTTGCGTACTATATTCAGTATTTGCAACATTTACAGTTGAAGCACCAGCTTTAGTAGCAATAAGATTGTATAAATTTACAAGAGCTAAGCCCATTTCAGAAGCCTTAACAGGCGTTCTGTAATCTGCATTAGCACCCGTCATCGATAATCTCGATTCGAATTGGAAGTGACGAGACATTGTAGCGGCATTTGGATTACGCTTGGTAGCATAATCTTTACCATGACCAGTATCTAACCAATCGCCTAAAAAGTCTGCAGCAAAAGAAACCACAACATCTGCCTTATCGAAGTGATAAGTAGGAAGTGAACGAGTACCGTAACTTTCTAAGTTAGCCTCTAACATAGCAGAAGCTGAAAGCACATCGTAAGAGATGTGTTTTGCATTGTATTTAGAAGCGAATTCTTTTATAACTGCTTTAGTAGAAGGAGAAATAATAGTAGAACTTAAAAGAACTACTTGCTTACCTGCAGCTTTTGCCGCATTTAATCCTTTTACAATAGAAGCATCAACGTTAGACCAAGAAGCTTCTTCGCCATTTTCAAGCGGCGATTGTAAACGAGCAGAATCGTACAGGTTCAAAACAGAAGCTTGAACACGTGCATTGATACCACCTTTATCACAAAGATCGTTTGTCTTTAAAAAGATAGGACGACCCTCACGGTTTTTGATAAGTAAACTTGCGAAGTCGTTTCCATCGTAGAAACTAGAAGCGTACCAGTTTGCTTCACCAGCAATGGTTTCTTCTGGCTTAACAACAAAAGGAATTACTTTTTGTATAGGTGCTTCACAGGCAGCTAAAGAAGCTGCAGCTGTACTAAAACCTAAAAACTTTAAGAAATCTCTACGAGACGTAGACGATTCCGATAATTTTTCATCATCACCTAAAAAAGCTTCTGTAGGCAATTGCTCAGCAAATTCGTTTTTTTGGAATTTCTCCAATTCTGGATTATTCACCAACTCGCCTAAGCCTTGGAAATATGTTTTCTTTGTAGCCATCTTAATTATTTCCTTTTCTAAATTAGTAGTGACATTTACCACATTCCAAACCACCGATCATATCTACAGTGATATCTTCACCGTGATATTTCTCAACCCAATTTTCATTTAGGTCATGGTAATAAGGATTGTCTGTATCTACCTTAGTCTCTTTGTGACAGTCAATACACCAGCCCATTGTAAGAGGTGCAAATTGCTCAACCACATCCATCTCTTCTACTGGTCCGTGACAAGTTTGACATTCTAAACCTGCAACATTTACGTGTTGAGAGTGATTGTAATAAGCTAAATCGGGCAGATTATGTACACGAACCCATTCAATAGGCTTCTGGTCATAATCTTCAATATAAGTTCTTGTTTCAGCATCGAAACCAATCGCATCATAAATTTTAGCGATTTCAGTTGTTCCTGTTTGAGTACCACTACTGATGTAGGTATGACAGTTCATACAAACATTTGCAGAGGGAACACCTGCAGTTTTACTGTGACGTGCACCTGAATGACAATAATTACAGTCTACACCATTTTCACCTGCGTGAATTTTGTGTGAGAATGCAATCGGTTGCTCTGGTTGGTATCCTTGTTGAACACCAACAGTTAATAAACCATCCCAAACAACCTTACCTCCGTATAACATCATAAATATTACGAAGAATACGATAAATACAGGATTAGATTTTAACCAAGCAGCAGCACTACCTAATAAACTAACAGTCTTTTCTCCTTTAGCTTCTTTAAGTACATTCTTAACTTTAACCAAGACTAATAAAGAAAGAAGGAGTATTGCTAATGCAAGACCCATTAATGCTTTAGAGTTCGTTGAAATTCCAGAATTTGAAGAATCCAAACCAGTTGAACCAAGTTCAGCAACAACTTCTTTAGGTCCTTCCTGAATATATGCTAAGATATTGTCAATATCCTCGTTAGAGAACTGCGGGAAAGCAGTCATCTGAGTCTTATTGTATTTTTCAAAAGCTTCAATGGCTTGTTCATCACCACTAGCAATAAGCTCAGATGAGTTTTTAATCCATGAATACAACCAATCGGTTGAGTACTTTTCGTTAATGTGTCCAGCCAGACCAGGTCCAATTAGCTTTTTACTCTCATCGCCCAAATAGTGGCAAGAAGCACAATTGCTTGAAAATAAACCTTCTCCGAGTTCTGCATTTTGTGCAGTGGAGACAGTAATAGATGTGATGAATAGCAAAGCAAATAAGGTTAAAACCTTAGTGCTAAATAGCTTACCGTTTTTACTTGTCATAATTCTATGCGCTTTCTAACTTTAAGTAGCTTAGTTTTTCTCGAATGCAAAAATAACACATTACTCATTCAGGAAAAACTACTACAGCACAAAAAGAGCAGTTTATATTGGTTCTAAATTAAGCTGCTTAAATTTTAATAGAAAACGATTACATTTGTAACAAACAAAGAAAGATGAAAATAGGAGCTGTACTCATTGGTACTTTATTAATATCGTTTGGTTCAAAAGCCCAAAACTGGGATTACAACGAAGATGTAGATAGTAGTAAAGTAACATATACTATTAACTACATAAATACAAAAAAGGTTGACGACTTATTGATTAAGAAAAGACGGATTGAACAAACCAGTAAAAAAGTCTCTATTTTCAGGGTACAGATATATTCAGGAAGTAGACAAGGCTCAAACGAGACTCTTAGGAAGTTTAAAAATAAATTCCCAGGCATTCCAGTCGAAACAAGTTATGAGCAGCCTTATTTCAAAACTAAAGTTGCTGCATGTAGATCAAAACTTGAAGGACATAAGGTTCTACTAAAAGTTAAGAAAGTATTTAGAGATGCATTCATCTTTGAAGAAAAGGTGGGTTTAGAAAAACTATAAAAAAAAAGAGCTGCAAATTGCAGCTCTTTTTTTTGGATTATAATTTAAAGAACTATAGAGTTCTCTTAACTTCAACTTCTTCGTAACCTTCGATAATATCACCAATTTTAATATCGTTGAATTTCTCGATGTTAAGACCACATTCATAACCTTTACCAACTTCTTTAACATCGTCTTTAAAGCGTTTAAGAGATCCTAAACCACCTGTATAAACTACGACACCGTCACGTATAAGTCTAACGTTGGTATTTCTATTAACTTTACCGTCTAATACATAACAACCAGCAATTGTACCAACTTTGGTAACCTTAAAGGTTTCACGTACTTCAATATTACAAACGATTTCTTCTTTAGTCAATGGAGATAACATACCCTCCATAGCTTCTTTCACTTCGTTTATTGCATCGTAGATGATAGAGTATAGACGTACATCAATTTCTTCTTTTTCAGCTAATTTACGAGCAGATGAAGAAGGACGAACTTGGAATCCAATTACAATTGCATCAGATGCAGTAGCTAATAAGATATCAGATTCTGAAATTTGACCAACAGCCTTATGGATAATGTTAACTTGTATAGAGTCTGTAGATAATTTCTGTAGTGAATCAGATAAAGCTTCAATAGAACCATCAACATCACCTTTAAGTATAATATTCAATTCTTGGAAATCACCAAGCGCCAAACGTCTACCAATTTCATCAAGAGTAAGATGTTTTTGAGTACGTATACTTTGCTCTCTTTGTAGCTGTGTACGTTTTAATGCAATAGATTTCGCTTCACGCTCATCAGACATTACATTAAATTTATCACCTGCTTGTGGAGCACCACTTAAACCTAATATACTTACTGGAGCAGAAGGCCCTGCAGTAGTTACATTAGTACCACGTTCATTGAACATAGCCTTAACTTTACCAGTATGCTGTCCAGCTAAAAGGAAATCACCAACAGACAAAGTACCAGATTGTACTAACATTGTAGTAACAAACCCTTTCCCTTTATCAAGAGATGCTTCAATAATAGAACCTTTAGCAGCTTTATCTGGGTTTGCTTTAAGTTCAAGCATTTCAGATTCAAGCATTACTTTCTCTAACAACTCCTCTACACCTTGACCGTGTTTAGCAGAAACATCGTGAGATTGGAATTTACCACCCCAGTCTTCTACAAGAAGATCCATAGCAGCTAATTGCTCCTTAATTTTCTCTGGATTAGCGTTTGGCTTATCTACTTTGTTAATTGCAAAAACAATAGGCACTTCTGCAGCTTGAGCATGAGAAATAGCTTCTTTTGTTTGCGGCATGATATCATCATCCGCTGCAATAACAATAATTGCAATATCTGTTACTTGAGCACCACGAGCACGCATAGCTGTAAAGGCTTCGTGACCAGGAGTATCAATAAAGGTAATACGCTTACCGTTCTTTAATGCTACTTCGTATGCACCAATATGTTGTGTTATACCACCGGCTTCACCAGCAATAACATTTTCACGACGAACGTAATCTAATAAAGAAGTTTTACCGTGATCAACGTGACCCATTACGGTTACAATTGGCGATCTATCTTGTAAATCTTCAGGCTTATCTTCAATTTCTTCAATGGATTCTTGTACATCTGCACTAACAAACTCTACATCGAAACCGAATTCATCGGCTACAATAGAGAGTGTTTCAGCATCTAAACGTTGGTTCATGGTTACCATGATACCCAACATCATACAAGATGAGATGATTTGTGTTACCTGAACATCCATCATGGTAGCAATTTCGTTTACAGTAACAAATTCCGTTACTTTAATCGTTTTGCTCTCTTCGTTTATACGTTCTAAATCTAAAACATCTTTTTCTCTACGTACATCACGTTTAGATTTTCTATGTCTAGATCCTTTAGATTTTCCTTTACCAGTAAGTTTATCTAAAGTCTCCGCAATTTTCTTTTGAATTTCTTCTGCAGTAGGCTCCGCTTTTATAACCTTCGGCTTTTTCCCTCTAACAGGACCTCTACTTCCAGCTTTTTGATTCGGACGAACGGGTCTACCCGTACCACTTGGCGTACTATTAATACGCTTGCGTTTCTTCTTGTTGTCTTTATCTCCAGAAGGATTACTAGACGAAGCAACTTTCTTTTTCTTTGGTTTCGCAAACTTACTTAAGTCAATTACTTGACCAGTAAGTTTAGGACCTGTTAAGATTTTCGATTTCGCTCTTAAAACCTCAGGTTCAGGAGCTTTAACAGGCTTCTCTGGACTTTTAGCTACTGCTTCAGGTCTGTTGAGTTTCTCAACCTTAATTTCCTTAACGTTCTCAGACTTAATAGGCTTGTTAACGTCAATTTTACCAATTTGCTTAGGTCCAGATAATGATCCTTTCGCTTTGATTATATCTTTTGGAACAGCAACTTTCTTGGCAATCGCTTTAGGCGCTTCCTTTTGAATTTGCTTTTCTTTCTTAGACTCTGGCTTTGCCGTTTTCGCTTGAGGAGCAACTTTAGGCTTCTCTTCTGTCTTCGGCTTTGTTGCTTTGGTTGCAGGCTTCACAACATCCTCAACAGGAGCTACTTTTTTAGCTACCTTTTCTTGTTTTTGAGCCGGCTTTACTTTAGGCTCAATATCAATTTTGCCTACCGTTTTAGGGCCTACAAAATCAGCTTTAGCTTTAATAACTTCTCTATCGAGAGCTTTCTTAGCCGAAGCTGCCTTTATGGCTTCCTTCTCATCCTTACGGGCTTGAGAAATTACTTCAGAACGTTTATGTTGTTCTACATCAGCACTAAACTCTTGCTTTAATATCGCGTAGGAGTCAGGAGTGATTTTGGTATTAGGACGACCATCGATATCTACACCCTTTGTGGCTAGATGATCAACGATATTCGCAATACCTACGTTTAATTCTTTTGCAACCTTACTTAATCTCATGCTTGCTATTTAGATTGTAGCGTTTTGTTCTATTGGTGTTGGACTCGTACTTATTTATTAATCTTCAAATTCAGACTTCAAAATAGATTGAATCTCAATAACTGTTTCTTCTTCTAAGTCTGTACGCTTCACCAATTCGGCAGCAGAAAGTTCCAAAACAGACTTGGCAGTATCACAGCCAATATTTTTTAATTCTTTGATAATCCAGTCTTCAATTTCATCAACAAATTCTGACAATGAAACATCTTCTGAATCGTCTATATCTCTATAAACATCGATTTCGTAACCGGTAATAGAACCAGCTAAACGAATATTTGTACCACCTCTACCTATTGCTAGAGATACTTGATCTGGTTTTAAATAAACCTCTGCTCTATTATTATCTTCATCTACGGTAATAGATGAAACTTTAGCAGGGCTTAAAGCACGAGTGATAAATAATGATGTGTTACTTGTATAGTTAATTACATCAATATTTTCATTCCCTAATTCTCTTACTATACCGTGAATTCTAGAACCTTTCATACCTACACAGGCACCAACTGGATCAATACGATCGTCGTAAGACTCAACGGCTACTTTCGCTTTTTCACCAGGTATACGTTCAATTTTCTTAACGACAATTAAACCATCAGCAACTTCTGGTATTTCTTGTTCGAACAAACGTTCAAGAAATTTAGGCGAAGTACGAGATATTACAATTCTAGGTTTTGTTCCCTTTAATTGTACTTCTTTTACAACACCACGAACAGTATCTCCTTTTCTAAAGAAATCTGAGCGTATTTGTTGGTCTTTCGGTAAAATCACTTCATTGTCCATGTCATCAATAATTATAACCTCTCGGTTACGTACATGATGAACTTCACCAGAAATAATATCGCCAACCAATTCTTTATATTTATTATAAAGATCTGTATTGTCATGTTCTTGAATACGACCAATTAGATTTTGACGCATCGACAAAATTGCACGACGACCAAAATCTATTAATTGCACTTCTTCAGAAACCTCTTCAGAAACCTCAAAATCTGGCTCAATTTTAATAGCGCTGGAATATTCTATTTCAGCGTTATCATCCTCTACCTCACCATCTTTTACGACAATACGGTTTCTCCAAATTTCTAAATCCCCTTTGTCTGGGTTTACGATAATATCGAAGTTTTCATCAGAACCATATTTTTTTATGATCATGTTTCTGAATACATCCTCGATGATACCCATTAAAGTTGCGCGGTCGATATTTTTATCGTCCTTAAACTCTGCAAATGAATCTATAAGAGCTAAATTCTCCATTTCACCTTACTTAAAATGTGATTAACACTATTGTTTGTTTAATATCTCGGTATTCGATTGTGCGATTATTTACAACCGTAACTTTCCCTTTTCCTGTTGGCTTTGGTTCTCTAGATTTCCATTCTAGTACAATAGCCTCGTCGGTAGCGGAAATCAGCTTAGCTTCAATAACCTCCTCTGTATTTAAAGTTACCATTACTTTTCGCCCTACATTTTTATTGTATTGACGTAAAACTAATGGCTCTCCTATTCCAGAAGAAGCAACAGTTAACGAGAAGTCTTCCACTTCTCGATCCAAATCTAATTCTATAGCACGACTTACAGTTCTGCAGTCAGCTAAGGTTAAACCTGATTCGCTGTCTAATAACACATTGATGTCATAACCAGAACTAACGGTTAACTTCACTACGAAGATATCCGTTCCAGCAATCCCATCCTCAATTAATTCTTCTACTTTTTCTTTCAATATCCTAAGTATAAAAAGAGGGGACTTTACGTCCCCTCCTGTCTTTCACCATAAATACGGTGCAAATATACATATTTTTTCTATTCCTTAACGTATAACAAGTCTTTTATAGGCTTGATTAGTTTCTGAGCTAACTTTAACCAAATATACTCCAGGAGAAAGTTTAGATAAATTGAAGAACTCTTCTTGAGCACCTACTACAGAAACATTTCTTGTGTACACCTTTTGTCCTTGAACATTAAAGAATTCTATGTCTACAATTTCTTTTACTGTAGTAGCAAAAGTTATATAACAACTAGAATTGGTAGGGTTAGGGTAGATTGACAAAGAACTTTGAAGCTTGTTTTCAAACACACTTAAAGGACTTGCATAAACATAGATATCATCTAAGTAAATCCAGTAATTCCCTTCATCATTATAATGTCTAAATGCAATATAAACTTCTTGCCCAGCAAAAGCACTTAAATCAATTAATCGCTGAGTGTATTCATCAGATGGAACTGTTTCTTCAAAAATAATAAATTCACCTTCATCAATTAACGAATCTTCGTGTGCGTCGTATACAAGTACTGCATAATTATCTAAGTAAGTAGCATCTTTAGCTTTCACATAATAAGAAAGAGTTGTATTTGCTTCGATTTTCAACTTAGGTAATCTCAATAAATTATCAGGATCTAAAGAACCTAAATTATCAATATAAGAACTCGAACCTGCAGCTCTTAAACTATTGTGAGCAGCATCATCATCACTTAAATGAGACCAGATAGAACCATCTTCATCTCTATCCATGTTTTTCCAACAGTCCGATAAAAAAGCATCTTCTTCAAAGTCTTCATAAAATGGTAAGCCTACAGGAACACATGTTGTATTTGCTTCACACAAACCATCGTCTATCGTAGCTTCCATATTATAATTCAATGCATCATCGTCAGTACAACCAGCAATTTCATCTTGCCCTTGAACGTATAGCATCGACAAATCGTCTATATAAAATAAGCGTGTTTGATCTTCTGGAGTCATCGACTTAAACTGAATTCCAGCCAAAGTCGTAGAACCATCTTCCATTAATCTATCCTGATATACAAATGGCCAAACAAAGGCTTGCTCACCATTAATAGACAAATCTGCAATTCCATTATCAATATCCACTAAATGCTTAATTTCAAACCATTCTCCTACTGGTACGGTAAACTCAAATGAGTTCTCTCCTCCTGTATTCAAGTGAGCAGATCCATCGCTATCGGCATAAAATTCCATTGCAGGAATAACATCCGTCTCTTCACAAGACATTTGATGCATTAACCTGTAATAAGCAGAACCATCTGTAGGTACGAACATAGAGAAACTAAATTCATAGGCACCGTAAGTCATGTCGCCTAAAGACTTATACACGTCAGAAGGTCCATGGTAAATAAGCATTGAATTATCTCCACTCTGAGCAAACAACTGAGAGACTTGAGCTAAATTTTCTACTTCACACAAAGATTCCCAATCCTCAGACTGAGGAACGATTTCGTTAAATGGAGTGTATAATTCAAAATCATCTGAAGTAAATACTTGACCAATAAAACCAACCGTAAACTCGGTAATGAACTCTTGTTGTTCGTCACTAGAGTCTGTAATAATTAACTGATAATCACCAGGCATCACAGAAGTCATTTCTAGATCTTCGCCTATTACAACACCATCACTATTTAACCAAGTAACGGTTAAAGGCTCAAGACCTCCGAAAATATCTACAGAAACCTCACCTGTAGAATGTCCCATTCCTGTAGCTGAACTTACAGATAAGTCGATACTTAAAGGTGGAATACATTGTTCTTCCTGCTCAATACCTGCAGCAGCTAAAACACCATAAAACGCTAAATGAGTTGAGGTATAAGTAGTATCCAAAGGGCTAATAGTAACAATGGTAGGAACTCCGGTAATTCCGTAGGTATCGTGTGCAGCGTCACCACCACCATCGGTACCACTTACCATAGGTAAACCATGAATACCAGGCATATATTCTTCTTCGAAATCAATACAAGCCTGAGTATCGGAACCAGTATCAATAGAAATAAATATAACGTCATTATAGTTACAACCAAAATCAACAAAACCTTTACCTACATCAGGTGCTACACCTTGACAAGGACCACACCAGGTACCAAAAAAGTCAACGACAACATACTTACCTTGACCTAAATAGTCATAAAGTTCGTGCGTTTCACCTAAAATATCGGTTACTATAAAATTGGGTGCAGTTACAGGATCTTGAGCTTTTGCAGTAGTGACAAAGGCAGTAACTACAGCAAGTAAAATGTAAAGTTTTTTCATGATTCTTAGTTTATTGAGGGTAAATATACAAAAACAATTAAGTTTTGCAGTTCTTAACAAAAACCCTTCCAAAAAATGAAGTACTATTTGCTAAACAAAATACATTCAACCTTGATGGATAACCTTTAACAAATACACTATTCATCTGAAAATAAGCCCATTGAACAACCTTAGAGAAGGATTTCAAATTTATGCGAACAAAAAAAAGTCACTTGAATTAACAAGTGACTTTTTTTTCGTTGTCCCACTAGGGCTCGAACCTAGACTCTTCTGTACCAAAAACAGACGTGTTGCCAGTTACACCATGGGACAAATGCGGTGCAAATTTATTTCTTTTTTTTAATTAGACCAACAAAAGTCCAAAAAAGAATCTAAAAATTTAACAAAAGCTGTTTAACAGATTTTAAGTCAATAAACTACTACAAAAAAAAGAACACAATATATTTTTTATACATTCGCAGGAGTTTGACTACAATTGAATAAATCGAAAGAAATGGAGTACAAAAAAATCAACAATATACTAGGTTGGCTAGCCTTTGCAATTGCTTTAAGCACTTACATCCTAACCTTAGAACCAACTACAAGCTTCTGGGATTGTGGAGAATACATAGCTACAGCATTCAAACTTCAGGTAGGACACCCTCCAGGTGCACCAACTTTTTTACTCCTGGGTAACTTCTTTTCTAATTTCGCTTTCGGCGATGTTACTAAAGTTGCTTACATGATTAATTTGATGTCTGCGGTAAGTTCTGCCTTTACTATCTTGTTTTTATTCTGGACAATTACCGCTTTTGCAAAAAGGATATTGGGTAAAATTGAATCTCAAGGACAAGTAATCTCTATTATGGGAGCTGGTTTGGTTGGATCCTTAGCGTATACCTTTTCAGATTCATTTTGGTTTTCTGCTATAGAAGGAGAAGTTTATGGAATGTCTTCGTTTTTTACCGCGGTTGTTTTTTGGGCTGCTTTAAAATGGGATGAAGAATACGATATTATTGGTGATGCAGCCAACAGATGGTTGTTATTGATTACCTATTTAATTGGTTTATCTATTGGAGTACATATGCTTAACTTATTGGCAATACCTGCTGTAGTATATATGTATTACTTCAAAAAATACAAAACCACACAAAAAGGATTTGTTGTTACTGGAATTGTTTCGATTTTAATTTTAGGCTTTATTTTCTTTGGATTAATTCCACAGATTGTGAAATGGCTAGGTATTGTAGAACGAACTTTCGTTAATAGTATCGGATTACCTTTTAACAGTGGTACAATTTTCTTTATTGGTGTATTGGTTGCTGCTATTTACTTTGGATTAAAAAAAGCCAAAGAAAGTGGTCGAAATCTTGTGCACACAGCAATTTTAGGAATTACATTTATCCTTATTGGCTATTCATCTTTTGCTGTTTTAGTAATTCGTTCTAATGCAAACACTCCAATAGACGAAAACAACCCAGAAGAAGCGGTTGGATTATTAGCTTACTTAAATCGTGAACAATACGGATCAACACCACTTGTACACGGACAATATTATACAGCAGGGCTGGATAAAAAAAATCCGTACAGCGATGGTACACCTGTATATGTAAAAGATGAGCAAGTAGGGAAATATGTTGTTTCTGATCCACGTAAAAACCACAGCCCGAATTTCGAGAAAAAACACTCTGGCTTATTCCCTAGAATGTGGAGTAGAGAAGGAAGGCACGTAAAAGCATATAAAGAATGGGGTTCTATTACAGGAAGAAAAGGAAAGAAACCTAGCATTGGAGAAAATTTATCTTACTTCTTTAATTTCCAAATTAACCACATGTACTTTAGATACTTTATGTGGAATTTTGCAGGGAAACAAAACGACATGCAGAGTCATGGTTCTATAACAGAAGGACAGTGGCTAAGTGGAATTACCGTCTTAGACGAGTGGCGTTTAGGTCCGCAAGACAATCTTCCGAGTGGGCAGAAAAATAACCCAGGTAGAAATCACTTTTATATGCTTCCATTTCTTTTGGGTATGATAGGCTTATTCTATCACTATAAAAAGAACAAGAAAGATGCGTGGATTGTAAATTTACTTTTCGTTTTTACAGGACTCGCAATCGTAGTTTACCTTAATCAGTACCCCTACCAACCTAGAGAAAGAGATTATGCTTATGTAGGATCCTTTTATGCCTTTGCTATTTGGATTGGACTAGGAGTGCTCGCAATTATTGAAAAACTGAGAGCTTATGCTCCAGAAAAAGTCGCTGCGATCGCAACAACTGCATTGTGTTTAGTAGCAGTACCAGGTATTATGGCCTCAGAAGGCTGGGACGATCATAACAGATCCGATAGATATACTGCCAGAGACTTTGCTAAAGCGTACCTAGATTCGTGTGATCCAGACGCTATATTATTTACAATGGGAGACAACGACACCTTCCCACTTTGGTATGTACAAGAGGTAGAAGGTTATAGAACCGATGTAAGAATTGTGAACCTTAGCTTGTTAAATACCGACTGGTATATAGACCAAATGAAGCGAGATGCATACGAAGGGAAGGGAGTTCCTTTTACTATGCCACATAAATTATATAGACAAGGAACTAGAGATGTTGCCATTTTTAAAGATGCAGGAATTTCTGACCAGCGTTGGGATGTCTCGAGAATGAACGAATGGGTACAAAGCGATGCACCTATAACCAAAGTTCAAATGGGGAAAGAGTACGTTTACTTCCCTACCAAGAAACTACGTATTCCAGTAAACAAAGAAAAAGTTCTGGCTAATGGAACCGTTTCTCCAGAAGATGCACATTTAATTCTACCTAGTATCGAGTGGAATTTAAATGTAAATCAGATGGAAAAGAAACACATGATGATTATCGATTTATTAGACACCAATAACTGGGATAGACCTATTTATTTCTCTATTACTATTGGTAACAGCTCACACTCGTTCTCTTATCTATGGGATTATTTCCAACTAGACGGATTAGCTTATCGATTTGTTCCTATAAAGACCAAGTCAGAAGCAGGTAAAATTGGACGAGTAGAAAGCGAGGTGCTTTATACGAATTTAATGGAGAAATTCGAATACGGTAATATGAATGGGGAAGATGTGTATATGGATGAAACAAACCTTAGATTGGTAATGAACATCCGTAATAACTTCTCAAGACTTGCAGATAAATTAATTAGCGAAGGTGACACCGCTAGAGCAATTAATGTATTAGATAGATGTATAGATTTAATGCCGCACGAAAAAGTTGAGTACAACTTCTTTATGCTTCCTATAGCAGAGAGTTACTACGCATCTAAGGAAACTGAAAAAGCAAGAGAAGTTGTTTCGATAATGCAGACTATGTTTGATGAGAAACTAAGCTATTACGCCCAGTTTGAAGGAGATGATAAAGGAGCTGTTCAAAACGACATCCAAAGATCGTTATCTCTTTACAACAGTATTGTAAGACTTAGTTATGCAAACGATGAAGAAGCCTATGCAGATGGTATTGCAAAGGACTTTCAAACCAAAATGAAATCGTCTAACTTTAGATAAACTGAAAAGCGCTGGAAACAGCGCTTTTTTTTATGAGATACCTCTACAAAACACCGCAATTACTTAAATGGTATTATCCCAGTTTAATTTGGGATTTTACCACAGCAGAAAAGTGTGTGTATTTAACTTTCGACGATGGCCCCACCAAAGAGTATACGCTTTGGATTTTGGAGGAGTTGGAAAAGTACAATGCGAAAGCTACCTTTTTTTGTATAGGGAAGAATGTAGAAAGAAATTCGGATGAATTTGAATCTATTGTAAACAAAGGACATTCTGTAGGAAACCATACCTACAATCATATAAACGGTTGTAACAATAGTCTACTCTCCTATTTAAGAGATATAAGAAAGTGTGAAACCATTTTTAAATCGAACTTATTTAGACCTCCACATGGCAGAATGAGTAACAAACAATCTGCAGCGCTAACAAAAGAATACAAAGTTATTATGTGGGATGTATTAAGTGGCGATTTCGACACGAGTTTATCTGGGGAAGAATGTGCTGAAGCAGTAATAGACAATACAACAAATGGTTCTATAATTGTTTTTCATGATAGCACTAAAGCAGCAGGCAGATTAAAAATTGCATTGCCTATCGTTTTAGAAACACTGGCTGTACAGGGCTATACATTTAAAGCAATTAGCTAAAATACAAGCTTTTTATATAAATAGTAATTGATTAAAATACAGATTATGAAAAAGACAATTTTACTAGTCGTTATTCTCATATGCGGAATTACAAATGTACAAGCACAATCTTTTGGGAGTAAAAAAATTACTGGGAATGGCAAAATAAGTAGAGAAAACAGGACTACTAATACCTATGAATCAATTTCAGTTTTGGGGAATTTAGATGTAGAACTTGTAAGAGGCGAAGAAGGTCGTTTAAAAATTGAAGCAGAAGGAAATCTTTTAGAATATATTAAAACAAGAGTCGTAAACAACAAACTCACCATCAGTATAAAAAAGGGCTATTCTCTTAGACCGTCTTTAAGAAAACGCATTGCTATAACTATCCCATTTGAAGATATTATTGAAGTTAGACTTTCGGGATCTGGAGATATACACTGCACCGACCCAATTAAAACAAATCGTTTTTCGACAGCAGTATCTGGCTCTGGAGATATTGATATACATGTAATTTCAAAAACTGTAATTGCTGACATAGCAGGTTCTGGAGATATAAAACTGTACGGAAAAACCGATCATTTTGAAGTTTCGGTTGCAGGCAGTGGAGATGTTTCTGCCTATGAATTAATTACAAATACTGCAGAGATTTCTGTAGCTGGCTCTGGCGATGTTCGCTTATTTGTAAATGAAAGTCTAGACGCTAGTATTGCAGGATCTGGAGACATCCATTATAAAGGGAAGCCTGTAAATGTAGATAAAAGCATTGCTGGGTCGGGTTCTGTGTCTAAGGAATAGATCTAAATTTACTGTATGATATACGCACTACTCTCCGCATTATTTTTTGGCTCTTCGGATGCTTTCTGGAAGCCCGTAATTGCTAAATACAGTTATAATTCTATAGTACTATCTAGAACCGTTTTCAGTTCCTTATTCCTCGTAGTTTTCGTTTTACTGAGTGGGAATTTAAACCTTGCAACTTTCCCCGATTATTTATTAGTGCTTTTCCTAGGGACTATTTCTGCCTTTGCTTTTATGTTTCTAATAAAAGCATTCGAACTTGCGGCTACCTCCATCGTAATAACATTAAATTCGGTTACCTTAATCGTTTCGCAAATAACCGCTTTTCTGTTTTTTGATGAATTGGTAAACTGGAAAAACTACAGTTTGGTTTTTGTATTTATTATGCTCGCTGTCCTTTTATTAAACAACTTAAAATTCAAATTAAACACAGGAATTAAATACGCCTTAATTTCTTCTATGTTGTTTGGAATCGCCTACCCCTTACTTTCAATTCCGGTACATACAATAGGTAATTACCAAACCGCAGCCCTACAAGAATTAACCTTGCTATTTTGGATTGTGGTTTATGTATACAAAAGACCACATGTAGAAAAAACTAAATTATTGGTAAATAAAGAAGTCCTTGTTTTAGCAATATTATCTGCAGGAGGATTAAGTCTACTCTTTTATGCTTATTCGTTTATGGAAGTCTATAAGGTTCATTTAATTTCCAGCTTCTACCCTATTCCAGCATTACTTATCGCTTTCTTTATATACAAGGAGAAAATATCGATCTATCAATTTTTCGGAATAGTCCTCTCTATTTTGAGCACCTACCTAATTGCGACGAACTTCATTTAAATCAGTAAAATAAGTCATCAATAAATGGAGTGTAAAAAAGTAGAGAACTGTTTTAGCTTAAGCTAAATATGCTGAATATATCTATCTGGTATCTCTACCACGAGCACTAAAATAATTAGAGAATCTTTGTCTTAAGAAATCTACCTAAACTCCTTCAATGCTTTTAGTAATTGAGCTTTAGGCACAACACCCGATTGTCGCCAAAGCAGGCTTTCCTCTTTGTAAATCATAAGCGTAGGAACGCTTCGTACATTAAGCTTTTGTGCTAGAGTAGGATTTTTATCGATATCAATTTTTATAATCTTTACCTGCTCACCCATTTCTTTAGCTACTGCATTAAGAATGGGAGTTACCGTTTTACAAGGGCCACACCATTCGGCAAAGAAGTCTATTAAAACTGGTTTTTTACTTGCTACTATTGATCTGAAATCTGCCATGTTTATTTTATAAAATCTTTAATAATATCGAATGCAAAGCCACCCATAAAAGCACCGTATAAAGTACTACGCCACCAAACGGCAGTTATAGCACAGGTTCCCGAAGAACAACCTATAAAACGCCAGTACAAATAACCGGCAAAGGCACCTACAAAAACACCTAATACAATCATTTTTTTAGTTTTCAACCAATTCATAGCCTGCGTTTTCCCAAGCAGTAATTCCACCTTGTAAATGCACCAAATTAGTAAAACCCAATTCGGTTTCTAAAATATGTAAAGCTTGTGCAGAACGCTTTCCACTTCGGCAATACAGAGCCATACATTGGGCAGTATCTATAAATCGAAATCTATGTTCAAAGGTTTCACTGTATACATCTATTGTTGCTGCGTCGGCTATATGTCCGCCCATAAACTCATCTGGGGTTCTAACATCTACAATAATACATTCATCGCCCTCTACTAGAATTTTAAATTCTGCTGCAGAAATTGCTTTTTCATCTACGCTAGTACAAGCAGAAATGAACAGTAGTACAAAACTTAAAAATGTAAAACTTATAAATTTTCTCTTACCCATAATACCTCTTTTAATGTGATTCTTTGTTCAACCTTATTCACTTCCTCTAACAGATAGTTTACCACCTTAACCACCTCTTCGTCGGTAATTTTCACTGGTGGCATTAAACCTTTATATATAGCTCCATTAACAATGATTTCTTCATTCTGTCCGAACAAAATATTGTGAATAGCTCTTTTAGGATCTTCTAAAAAATAGTCCGAATCTTTTAAAGGAGGAAATATTCCTTTTATACCCATAGCATCTTGTTGATGGCAAGCGACACAATGTTTGACATAAATTTCTTTAGCAGATAAATCTAATGTCCGGTTTGCTTTATGTAACTGCCTTAACGAAGGGTCTTCGGCATTGCCACAAGAAGCAATAAATACAGCGAAAAGGATAAGGAAATGTTTCATATTGTAATTAAGCTTCTGCAAATATAAGTCGTCTATGTTAATTTGTTGGTGACAAAAGTAACACTTGATAATTAATAATTGTTAATGACCGATTTCAAAGGGTAATAAACTAAAAAATCCCTCCCGTATGTACGAGAGGGATTTTATATTCTAAATCGGTATTTATGTTTATTTCAAACTACCGCACATATCTTCTGGTTTTACCCAAGCATCGAATTCCTCAGCAGTTAGGAAACCTAAATTCACTGACTCTTCTTTTAGAGTAGTTCCATTTTGGTGAGCAGTCTTCGCAATTTTTGCAGAGTTTTCGTAACCAATCTTAGTATTTAAGGCTGTAACCAACATTAATGAATTATCTAGATTCTTTTTTAGGTTAGCGTAGTTAGGCTCAATACCTATTGCACAGTTTTCTGTAAACGAAACACAAGCATCGCCAATTAAACGAGCAGACTGTAAGAAGTTAGCCGCCATAACGGGTTTAAATACGTTAAGCTCATAATGACCTTGCGCTCCACCCATAGTAATTGCTACGTCGTTACCCATAACCTGAGCACATACCATAGTAATAGCCTCACATTGTGTAGGGTTTACTTTACCTGGCATAATAGACGAACCTGGCTCGTTAGAAGGAATGATAAGCTCCCCTATTCCAGAACGAGGACCCGAAGCCAACATACGAATATCGTTTCCTATTTTATTTAGCGAAACTGAAAGTAGTTTTAGCGAACCGTGAGTCTCTACAATAGCATCATGCGCAGCTAATGCTTCAAATTTATTTTCTGCAGTAATAAATGGAAGGCCTGTAAATTCTGCGATTTTTGCAGCTACCAATACATCGTATCCAGCAGGTGTATTAATTCCTGTTCCTACAGCAGTACCACCCAGAGCTAATTCTGAAAGATGCTCTAAAGTAAATCTCAAAGATTTTAATCCGTGGTTTAACTGAGACACATAACCAGAGAATTCCTGACCTAAAGTTAAAGGAGTAGCATCCATTAAGTGGGTTCTACCAATCTTAACAACATCTTTAAATGCTTCCGATTTTGCTTGCAATACATCACGTAATCTTTCCACTCCTGGAATTGTACATTCAACCACCATCTTATAAGCAGCAATATGCATTCCTGTAGGGAAAGTATCGTTAGACGATTGCGATTTGTTTACATCATCGTTCGGGTGAATAGCCTTTTCGGTATCTGTTAAAGAACCACCGTTAATTACGTGTGCTCTGTTAGCAATAACCTCATTGGTATTCATATTCGATTGCGTACCCGAACCTGTTTGCCAAATTACCAGTGGGAATTCTGCATCGTGCATTCCTGTAAGGATTTCATCGCATACAGCAGAGATTAAATCTCTTTTTTCTGCTGCTAAAGCACCGAGTTCGCAGTTTGCATGTGCAGCTGCTTTTTTAAGATATGCAAAACCGTAAACTACCTCTAAAGGCATACTTGCAGCAGCTCCAATCTTAAAGTTATTTCTAGAACGCTCTGTTTGTGCTCCCCAATATTTCTCTGCAGGGACTTTTACGTCGCCCATAGTATCCTTTTCTATACGGAATCCCATAATATATGTTTTTACTTAATGCTTGATTTTTAGATTGCAAAGATAAGAATCGCATCTAATGCAAACGGCTTTTTAAACGCTTGATTTCTACTTCTAAATCAACCTTCTCATTTAGCTCTAAAGCCAAATCCAAAGTCTTTTTTAAAAATTGTTGATGTGCCTTAGAATCTTCTCTAAAAGCTCGATGGTTTATAGAGCTGAAGAGTTTGTCTAAATCTTTATTGACGAGAAGTGAAGCTGGATTCAATAGTGCTTTGGAGAATTTCTGCCACACATAATCTCTAGCTTCCTCATTTGGGTGTACCCTATCCTTTTCGAAGAATCTATAATCGCGCAATTCGTCGAGTACAATTTCGTAAGCCGGAAAGTAATGTACATCTACAAATGTATTTTGAATTTCTTCGCAAGCTAAAAGTAGCGCAGATTTAGATACATTATTATTATGAACTCCATCACGAATATGACGTACTGGACTTACAGTTAAGAGAATTTGAATTCCCGGATTCTGCTTTTTCAATTCGGTATAAAAAGACTGAAAGACCGCTTGAATTTCCTGTGGGCTAGAAAGCTCTTTTGTGAAAGTATTCTTAGGCTGCTTATGACAGTTAGCCACAGCTTTACTAGAATCAGCTAATTGGTATAAAAAGGCAGTTCCTAAGGTTAAGATTAAAAGCTTAGACTCTTTTAAGTCTTTAGCTACAGAAGTCTGTAAAGCTTGAAGTTTCTTTTTTAATTCATCTTTCGAATTCGCCCAAATAGACGAATGACAAGAATAGTGAAACACGGCTTCTTCTCTATCGAGGAAAAGTTCCTCATCAATCTCAGCGCCTTTTAAAGCATCTGTAAGGTTCTGTAATAATGGGCTTGGATGAAACAGTGTTCCGTAGGGATTACTTGTACAAGAAAACTTGTAATCTAGTAATCTACCTGCCATATGTTGTGCAAAACAAGAACCCACAGAAAAGACTTTATCGGAATGCGATAAGTCGAATGTGTATTTGGGAATGGGAACTTGAATCTGCCAGTTCATACTATAGTAATTCTAATGCATTTTCTGGAGGACGACCTAAAACAGCTTTAGTATCTTTCACTACAATCGGACGTTCAATTAGTTTTGGATGCGCAATCATAGCCTCAATAAGCTGTGCATCAGAAAGCTCCTTTCCTTTATAATTTTCTTTCCAAACTTTTTCTCCTTTACGGATGAGTTGCATTGGGCTAATCTTCAATTTACTCAACAAGTCTTTCAATTCCTCAGTAGTAGGAATATTCTCTAAGTATAAAACGACTTCTGGTTCTACTCCATTTTCTTGGAGTAAAGCTAAAGTCTGACGACTCTTAGAACAACGTGGGTTATGGTATATTTTCATAATTATTCTTTCTGTCCTTCTTGCATTAAATAGGCTTTTATAAATGCATTTAAATCGCCATCCATCACCGCTTGTACATTCGAGGTTTCGTGAGCGGTTCTTATATCCTTCACCATTTTATAAGGATGCATTACATAATTACGTATTTGCGAACCAAACTCAATGGATTTCTTATTTCCTTCTACCTTATCTCTTTCCGACTGTCGCTTACGCAGCTCCAATTCGTATAACTGAGACTTTAGCAATTGCATAGCTTTCGCTTTATTTTCTAACTGAGATCTTGTTTCCGAATTCTCAATCATAATACCTGTTTCATGGTGACGTAAACGAACAGCTGTTTCCAACTTGTTTACCCCTTGTCCACCAGCACCACCGGCACGCATTGTTTCCCAAGTAATATCTGAACTGGCAATTACAATATCAATTCCCTCGTCTATTAAAGGATAGGTAAACACAGATGCAAAAGAAGTATGGCGTTTATTAGCAGAATCGAAAGGCGATATACGCACCAATCTATGCACTCCACTTTCACCTTTTAGGTTTCCGTAAGCAAAGTCACCTTCAAACTGAAGAGTACACGATTTTATTCCTGCTGTTTCGGCTTGATGCATATCGAGTTCACGAACTTTAAATCCGTTTTTCTCTCCCCACATAATATACATACGCATGAGCATATAAGCCCAATCTTGACTCTCGGTACCACCTGCACCAGAATTAATAGAAAGTATAGCAGGCATATTGTCCTCTTCTTTAGACAACATGTTTTTAAACTCTAATTCTTCTATAGCTTTAACAGCAGCTGTGTCCAAGGTCATTACTTCATCATCAGAAGCTTCACCTTCTTTATGAAATTCAAAAATAATATCTAAGTCCGTTATAGCCGATTCAACTATTTCGTAGGCATCCACCCAGATTTTCTTGGCACGTATGTTTTTTAAAACCACTTCGGCCTGCTTAGGATCGTCCCAAAAATTAGGGTCGTGCGTAAGTCCAAGCTCATCTGCAATAAGCATTTGCTTTTTCTCAATCCCTAAATATCCGTAAAGCGCTTTTAATCGAGCTTCGTAAGCTTTAATGTGATCTGCATTTATCATGAAACAAATATAATTGAATTCAGGAGACAGAAGTCAGAATTCAGTTTTAAGAAGTAAAATTATAAGAATAGGTCAGTCTATAGAATCACCGTCATCTATAGCCATACGGATTAAATCGTATTCGAAACCTCGAGACACTAAATAGCGTGTAAGTTTGGCTTTTCGTTTATAGGGATGAGATTCTTTTTCGAGGATTGATTTTTTGGCAAGAACCTCTTTAAGCGTTTCGTAATAAGTATCTGCATCTATTTCTTCCATAGCATACTCAATACACTTGGCGTAAATAGACTTCTTTTTCAACTCTAATTTTATCTTTATCCTACCCCATTTTTTTATCCGAAACTTACCCCGAGCAAAACTTCGAGCAAAGCGTTCTTCGTTTAAAAAATTCTGTTGCATTAATTGCACAACAAGCATATCAACAGCATCGGGAATTAATCCCCATGATTTTAATTTTTGCTCCACTTCCAAATGACAACGTTCCTGATAAGCACAGTAAGCTTGTATTTTCTCGCGGGCAATATTTAAGTCGTATACTTTCATGCAGAGTTCAATGTTGAAAATCTAATATAAAGATTAAACAAATATAAATTAAACCTAAATTTTAGCAAAAAAAAACCGCCCGTAAGGGCGGCTTATTTATTATAGAGATAATTCGTCATCATTCTTATCGAACAAGGCATACTGTAAAATATGGTATGCATAAATAGGTCTAATTTTAACCCATTTCTTGTATTTAAAGAACCATTTTACGCGCTTCGAAAACAAACCTTTGCTTAGGTAAGCAGCTATAAAAGGATGCGCACAAATAGTGAGACTTTTTTGTTTGTCTACTAGTAATGCGTGATTCAATTTATCTTCAATTTCATCTACAATCAATACAGTAGCTTCAACTTTACCTTTACCATCACAGGCAGGGCAGTTTTCAACTGTTTTGATGTTCATTTCAGGACGCACACGTTGGCGTGTAATTTCAATAAGTCCAAAGCGACTTGGAGGAAGGATTTTGTGCTTTGCACGGTCATCCTTCATAAATTCTTTTAATGCTTCAAACAGTTTTTTCCTGTTTTCCGCAGTATGTAGATCAATAAAATCGACTACAATAATTCCACCCATATCGCGAAGTCTAAGCTGACGGGCAACTTCTTGCGCCGATGCTAAATTAACTTCAAGGGCATTCGCTTCTTGACTATCAGAATTATTAGTCCTGGTACCAGAGTTTACATCTATTACGTGTAAAGCTTCAGTATGTTCAATAATAAGATACGCACCTTTTTTCATTGAAACTGAACGGCCAAAAGATGATTTTATCTGACGTTCAATATTATAATGTTCAAAAATGGTGTCGACACCTTTATGTAACTTTAATATCTTCTCCTTATCGGGAGCGATAGTTTGCAGGTAACGAGCAACTTCGTCGTATAACACTTGGTTATCGACAATAATACTGTTAAAGCTATCATTTAAAATATCACGGAGAATTGCAGAAACTCTACTTAATTCACCTAGTATTTTTTCTGGGGCTTTTGCTTTTTGAAGTTTCTTATATATCGTCTTCCACTTCGTAAGCATATTGGTAAGATCAGAATCCAATTCAGCTACTTTCTTCCCTTGCGCAACGGTACGAACAATCACACCGAAACCTTTGGGTTTAATACTCTGAATTAAACGTTTTAATCTTTCTTTTTCTGCCGGATCTTTTATCTTTTGAGATACAGATACACGGTCGGAAAAAGGCACCAACACTAAAAATCTCCCAGCTATAGATAGCTCCGAGCTTATTCTCGGTCCTTTGGTAGAAATCGGTTCTTTGGTTACTTGTACCAGCACATTTTGTTTGCTGACAAGCACCGAATCAATGATTCCTCCTTTAGGGATATCTTTTTCTAATGTAAAATCTGTCAGAGACCATTTACTTTGACGACCCGAAATGGTTTGTCTGACATATTTATTCAAAGAACGGACTTGGGGTCCTAAATCTTGGTAATGCAAAAATCCATCCTTCTCATACCCAACATCTACAAAAGAGGCGTTGAGTCCGGGAACAACTTTTCTGGCTTTACCCAAATAGATATCACCTACTGCAAAACTATTATCACTCTTTTCGTTGTGGAGTTCTATTAGCTTCCCTTCATGAAGTAGTGCTATGACTACCCCTTTGTCGGAAGACTTAATAATTAACTCATTCACTCAGTAAAAAATGTTTTAATGCATTAGGTTAAATTACACAAAGCACGAAAAGCACCCTTTCTAAAAAGGGTGCCTGCTATGTGTTCAATTAAAAAATATCACTTCTTCTTCTTGTGACGGTTTTTTCTTAGACGTTTCTTACGCTTGTGCGTAGCCATCTTATGTCTTTTTCTCTTCTTTCCACTTGGCATAGTGTCGATTTTAATACGTTAATACTAATTTAATTTCTCTAACATCACCTTAGCGCTATTTTGCAACTCACCTTCAGATTTCTCTATTAAGGTTCGTAATACATTTTTCGCGTTAGATGTATCTTGTAATGCTGAATAACTTACGGCCAATTGCATATATGCATTCACCCTTTTATCATCCAGACTAATTACCTTTTCAAAACGAGCTACAGCTTTCTCATACTGTCCAGTTTGCATCGAAAATAAACCCATTTGCGCTTGCAAATCAGCATTTTCAGGATTCGACTCTGCTAGTGCTCTCATTTTTAGAATCCCTTTCATTTGGTCTTCTGGGCTTTCGCCATTTTGAATATCAGATAAAGCCTGCGCTATCTGCTCAGTTAATGAAAGCTGAACATTTTTCACTTTACGAGAAGGTTTTACCGAACTTGTATAGAGATACAAAGCTAAAACAATTCCCATTCCGATCGCTAATAGAGGGCTTCTTTTCATCTTAATTCTTATTTAGTTACCTCAACCTTTGTTTTCACTCCTTCCATAAACACTTTTGCAGGCTTAAAAGATGGGATATTGTGTGCTGGGATGATGATAGTTGTATTTTTTGAAATATTTCTTCCCGTTTTTTCAGCTCTTTCTTTAATAACGAAAGACCCAAACCCTCTTAAGTAAACATTTTCACCTGTTTCTAAAGCTGTCTTCACTTCTTCCATAAAGGCTTCAACTGTTGTTTGAACATCAACCTTTTCTAAACCGGTCTTTTCAGCAATCTCAGCTACGATATCTGCTTTAGTCATTTTCTTTTATTCTTTAAAAAGCTATTTATAAATGTTTTCCCCTTAAATTTGGGGTGGCAAATATAGTTTTTTTCATTTCAATTTAAAAAGATATTAAACTTTATTTTAAGGCTCTAATAATCTCATTCACATAATATTAAGCGTGGAATTCTCAAGTCGCATACTACATTGGTATTACAAAAACCAAAGAAACCTACCTTGGAGAGCTTCTAACGAAGCCTATAAGGTCTGGATTTCTGAAATTATCCTACAACAAACGCGCGTGGCGCAAGGTATAAATTACTACACTAATTTTATAGCCACATTCCCGAGCGTTAAAGATTTAGCGGAAGCTGAAGAACAAGCAGTACTAAAGGTTTGGCAAGGACTAGGCTACTATTCTAGAGCACGAAATATTCATTTTACGGCGAAACATATTTACTTCAATCTAAATGACACTTTCCCTACAAACTACAAAGAACTATTAAAACTCAAAGGTGTGGGTCCATACACTGCTGCAGCTATTAGCTCCATTTGCTATAGGGAAAAACAAGCTGCAGTAGATGGCAATGTTTACAGAGTACTAGCTAGGGTATTCGAAATTAGTACCGCCATAAACAGCAGTAAAGGAATTAAAGAATTTCAACTTTTGGCAGACAGCTTAATTTGTAATGAAGAGCCGGGAGATTACAATCAAGGATTAATGGAGTTGGGAGCAACTGTTTGTACTCCAAAAAATACGGACTGCCACAACTGCCCACTACAATCTATTTGTCTTGGGTTCAATAATAACACATTTGATCAACTTCCGATAAAAGACAAAAAGATTAAAATCAGGAATAGGTATTTAAACTATTATTGCATCGAGTATAAAAATCAAATTATACTAAACAAAAGAGAGGGCAAAGGGATTTGGCAAAACCTTTACGACTTCCCTTTAGTAGAATCTGACAAGGAAAATGACCAACTTTCTGAACTTAATAGCGACTATCTAAACAAATTGATTGGATCTAGTAAATTTACTATCATTAAGAACAGCTCTTACAAGCATAAATTAAGTCATCAACACTTACATATAAATATACAACACGTAAAAACGGACTATTTAGACGAAAAGTACAAGCCGTTTTTAGTTCGAATAGATAAACTCTCTAAATACCCTGTACCTAAACCTATAGAAGCCTTTTTAGAAGAACTGAATAGGTGATAAATACTTGATAATTAGCTTAAATTTTAGTAAGTTTGATACATTCAAAATTTAAATTAATTATATATATTTATTAACTTAATTCATTATTATTATGGGAGCTTCATTAAACAAAGTTATTTTAATGGGAAACCTGGGTAAAGACCCAGAAACCAGAACGCTAGAAAGCGGTGCAGTAATGTGTCGTTTCTCTATTGCTACCACAGAAACGTTCAAAAATCGTAAAAGTGGAGAGCGTACAAGTCATACCGAATGGCATAACATCATCTTATGGAAAGGCTTGGCAGAAATTGCTGATAAGTACTTACATAAAGGAGATAAAGTACTGATTGAAGGAAAGATTAGAACCCGTTCTTGGGAAGATAAGGAAAGCGGACAAACTAGGTACAGTACCGAAATTTTAGCAGACCAAATGCAGATGATGGGTAATAACAAAAAAGAAGACAAGCCCGAAATCAAAAATGCAGCTAATGAGCCCAATTTAGATTCCTTCGTAGAAGAATCACCATCACAAGAGGAAACAAACCTTCCTTTTTAAGTTTAACTAAAACTAAAAACTTTGGATCCTGAACCCATTGTTACCTTATCAATTTTAAGACCAATAGAGACCGATTCGATTATCTCTATTTTGATTTTACTTGGATTACTAGCTACTTCAGCATTAATTTCTGGTGCTGAAGTAGCATTTTTCGCTCTTAAACCGACAGATCTAGAAAGGCTTAGCAAACAAAAATCAAGAAGATCTAAACTTGTAGAGAGCTTTTTACAAAAACCTAAAGAATTACTTGCAACTATACTCATAGCGAATAACTTTATAAATGTGGGAATCATTACTCTTTCCACTTATATATCTGCAACTATATTCAACTTCCACGAAATAGAATGGCTGGAGTTTATTGTTCAAGTAGTGGTAATTACATTTTTACTATTACTTTTCGGAGAAGTATTACCTAAGGTTTATGCAAATAACAATGCAGCTTCTTTTGCTAAAAAAATGGCTTTACCATTATTGTTTTTATCTAAAACACTAAAACCAATAAGCTTACTCCTAGTTGCCAGTACACGAATAATAGACAAAAGAGTTCAAAGTAAAGGGCACGATTTATCTGTTAACGACTTATCTAACGCGCTAGAGATAACGAGCTTAGAAAACGGAGACAAGGATGAGCAAAAAATACTGGAAGGAATAGTGAAATTTGGGAATACTGATGTAAAACAAATAATGCGTTCGCGCATAGATGTTACCTCACTTAGCGAAAAGACTGCTTATGATGAAGTTCTAGAAACTATAAGACAAACAGGCTTCTCACGCATACCTATTTACAGAGATTCATTCGATAACATTAAAGGGGTGCTTTATATTAAAGACCTACTACCCTACTTAAAAGAAACTTCCGACTTCGAATGGACAACTCTTCTAAGAGAAGTATTTTACGTGCCAGAGAACAAGAAGATTGATGACTTATTAAAAGAATTTCAAACCAAAAAAATTCATTTAGCCATTGTCGTAGATGAATATGGGGGCACATCTGGAATTGTAAGCCTAGAAGATATTATAGAAGAAATTGTAGGAGATATAAGCGATGAGTTCGACGACGACGATTTGGTTTATTCTAAACTAGATGATACTAATTATGTATTTGAAGGGAAAACAGCCTTAAATGATTTCTATAGAATACTTAATATTGATGGAGCGAAATTTGAAGAAGCAAAAGGGGAATCAGACAGCTTAGCAGGTTTTATACTCGAGCTTACTGGAAACATTCCAGAAAAAAATACACAAATTAAATTTAATGAATATCTGTTCACTATTGAGGGAGTAAATAAAAGAAGAGTAACTCGAATTAAAACTACATTCACACCCAACTAGAAGACATACAATGAAGATTAAATACTTACTAATTCTTTCAATATTCTTACTGTCGGCGTGCACAGAAGACTACAGTCCAAAGCCTTTAGGTTACTTCCGGATAAATCTTCAAGAACACGAATACCAATTACTAGACAATACATGTGACTACAAATTTTTAAGTAACAAACAAGCTGAATTTATACAGGGAAAAGCAGACTGTTGGTATAATGTATACTATCCAGAACATGAAGCAACCTTGTATTTAACCTACAAAAAGCTAAACAATAATCTTTCTACAATTATTGAAGAAAGTCATAAGTTAGCCTATGATCATTCTGCCAAATCTGATGGCATAATTGAGACTGTTTACAAAAATGAAGCAAACAAAGTCTATGGGGTATTGTATAATATACACGGTAATAGTGCTTCAAATTTGCAGTTTTTTGCGACGGACA
>Ga0308012_10000178_pt1 | contig 41153 bp, 28 predicted proteins | sample Neamet179_FD_203133 | JGI IMG/M metagenome (GOLD analysis project Ga0308012, IMG submission 203133) | Marine microbial communities from water near the shore, Antarctic Ocean - #179 | ecosystem: Environmental > Aquatic > Marine > Unclassified | place: Southern Ocean | collected 2014-07-25 | reverse complement strand
CTTCTTTGGGAGCATTAATTGCAGGAAATTTGACCATAAGTGATATAGCTCAAATACATATTACATCTAATCTATCTAATGCATGGTATGATAATTTATATTTATATAAAGAAGCTTTTTTACCTGGAGATTGTGATGATGGAGTAATGAATCAAGACGAAACAGGATTAGATTGTGGTGGTGCAAATTGTGAACCTTGTTCAGGACCACCTAGTGTTGCAGCACCTACACCTCCATCTAGAGATCCATCAAATGTAATATCTATTTACAGTGATGCTTATGCTAATGTAAATATCGATAATTTCGATTTTGGTTTATGTGGATCTTCTTCTGCAGTAGTTGAAGAAATGATTGATGGTAATTCAACACAACATTATCTTGGTTTAGGTTGTCAAGGGATAAGCATAGAGGATAATAGAATAGACGCCTCTTCGTTTACTAATTTACACTTTGATTTTTTTACAGATGAAACTAATTTAATAGGTAAGGTTTTTAACATAAAATTAGTTGATTGGGCAGGTAATGCAACTGAAGCTGGTGCAAGTGGACTAGAAATTAATTTTAATGATGGGACCAATCCTGCAATAATTTCAGGATCATGGGTCTCAGTAGACGTTAATCTAACATCTATTGGACTACTTGTAGGTGGTAACTTAACAAGAAGTGATATTGCACAAATACATATTACCTCTAATTTATCGAATGCTTGGTATGATAATCTGTATTTGCATAAAGAAGGCTTATCTGTTTTAGAGAATCATAAATACATAATGAAAGTTTTCCCTAATCCTTCCAAAGATCATATTACAGTCTACTCTCAATTACTTTTAGGTTCAAATATTGAAATAAAAGTACATGATTTAGTTGGTAAATTAGTTCGTATAATAAGTGTTAAAGTTTCATTAAAGGACTCTATTGTCCTTGATGTTTCAACATTGACTACTGGCTCATACATAATCTCATTAAGCGATGGAATTATTAATCTGAATAATAGACTTGTAATCCAATAAATTAATACAAGATTCTAATATCTTTCTATTTTACTCTGTCTGTTTGATTAGTCATTTTTAAGTATTACTAAGAGTTTCAGAAACTTATTTATCTATGGTAAGTTAAGCCATTTAGAATTATTGTAACTTTGAATTTTTTGAGATTATAAAGTGAATAGAAACTAATAAGGATACTTTATAAAAATGTAAAAGTATTTTTTTATTTCTTATAACACATTTGAAATTCTCTTTAACCTAAATACTTATAAAACTTAAAAATGTCAAAAATAAATATCTCTATAGATTGTGTGGTTTTTGGATTCGATTCAGACTTAGACTTAAAAGTCTTACTAATTAGTAAAAAAGAAAGTTTAAACACCTCAGATAAAAGCAAAGACCATATTTCATTACCGGGTGATTTAATAAAAAGAGATGATGAATTAGATCCTTCAGCGAATAGAATATTAAAGAGCTTAACCTCTATAGATAAAATATTCCTTAAACAATTTGCTATATTTAGTGACCCTAACAGGGTTAAATATCTCAAGGATCAGGCATGGCTAAATACTTACAGAGAAGATCCTAATGAACGTGTTATTACTATTGGTTATATATCATTAGTAAATATCCAAGACTTTGATTCTTGCGCAACCTATTTTGATGATGAGGTACAGGGTGAAGCTACTCGAGGAGGCTATTATGAAAAGCGTTGGGCTAAAATTGATAAAGTTCCTCAATTAGCATTCGATCACAATCAAATTGTAGAGAACGCATTGGAGTTTCTAAAGAAAGAATTGAATCACCAAATGTCTTCGATCCTTCTACCTAAAAACTTTACATTGCCTCAACTTCAGAAGCTCCATGAAGAAATTCTAGATAAAAAAATTGATAAGCGTAACTTTAGAAAGCAAATTTTAAAAGAAGGTGTTATTGTAAAGACTACTTCTACCACTAAAACTGGTAAAAAGGGAAAACCAGCCACTTTTTATCAGTTCCAAGATGAAAGTACTTCTTCGCTTAACTCTTGAAATTCTTCTGAATCCAAGAACCTCCAACTGAAATAACATTTTCGAGAGCTAAAAATTCTTGATGATTATCATAACTAATTCCACCTGTAGGGCAGAATTTAACATGAGGAAATACTTGTCCGTAGGTTTTAATAGCTCCTATTCCTCCTGCACTATGTGCAGGGAAAAATTTAAGCGTGTCCCACCCTAGCTTTAAAGCTTTCATAATGTCACTTGGAGTCATTACTCCTGGCAGAAATGGAATATTTAACTTATTTAAAACATCTATAAGATCTTCCTGAATACCAGGCAATACAATAAAATCAATCTCAGCATCAACCAGCTCACTAATTTGTCCAGAGTTAATTACTGAACCAGCTCCAATTAAGAATGAGTTTTCGCAGTATTGCTTAGCTAATTTTATTGCGTCTATGGCACACTCAGTTCGGAGCGTAATCTCTATACAATTATAGTTGTTTTCTTGTAAATAATCTATAAGTGGTATTACTTCATTTATATCCTCAAATTTTACAACAGGTATAACTGGGTTGTCTCCTAGTAATGATCTAATTTTATTTTGACTCATGATATTTTAGAATAATATAGAAGCACCTTTTTCACTCGGCTCTACTAAGGTTCTTAAATTAGCAAACAATTCTCTACCGCATCCTATTTGTAATATCGAAGGGGTTTTTAAAGCTTTTCTAGCTAGAATCTCTTCTTCATTTAAACAGATAAGTTCTCCCTTTTCAGCATCTAATCTAAGTATATCTCCGTCTTTTAATTTAGATAATATGCCACCATCTATAGCTTCTGGAGATAAATGAATTGCTGCTGGCACTTTACCGGAAGCTCCAGACATACGACCATCTGTGACTAAGGCAACATTGTGTCCGTTGTTTTGAAGTATACTTAATATTGGAGTAAGCCTATGTAACTCAGGCATGCCTTTTGCTTTCGGCCCTTGATAGCGAACTACAGCAATAAAATCTCTATTTAGCTCTTTTCTATTAAAGGCCTCTAGAACTTCATTTTGATCTTCAAAAATAATTGCTGGAGCTTCGACTATCCAATTTTTTCTTAATACTGCAGAAACTTTAATAACGGAATTTCCTAAATTTCCTTTTAGAATTTTTAAGCCACCAGTACTTGAGAATGCTTTATCTACTGATGTTAAAACTAATTCATCAAGTGATGACTCTGGACCTTCTTTCCAAACTAGTTCACCATCTTTCATAAAAGGTTCTCTTGTATAAGATTGTAAACCTTTTCCTAGAATTGTATTTACGTCCTCATGAAGAAGCCCATTATTAAGCAATTCTTTTATCAGGTAAGACATCCCTCCACAAGCTTGAAAATAATTTACATCAGCAGCCCCATTTGGATACATTTTTACCAGTGAAGGAATAACAGTAGATAAATCAGAAAAATCATCCCAGGTTATTTCTATTCCTGCTGATTTAGCCATAGCTATTAAATGCAAAGTATGATTGGTTGAGCCACCAGTTGCTAAGAGTCCAATAATTGCATTTACCATCGTTTTTTCAGAAACGATATTATAGAGTGGTTTGTAATCACTACCTAGCTTAGCCCCTTCAATAGCAACTTTAACAGCATAGTCTGTTAAGGCATCTCTCAGCGGCGTATCTGGATTTACAAAGGAAGATCCAGGTAGTTGGATACCCATAATTTCCATGAGCATTTGATTGCTGTTAGCTGTGCCATAAAAAGTACAGGTCCCAGCTGAATGATAAGCTTTCGACTCCGAATCTAATAGGGCTTTTCTATCTATCATTCCGGAGGCAAATTCTCGACGAATCATAGCTTTATCTTCATTTGATATACCCGTTTTCATTGGCCCTCCAGGAACAAATACAATCGGAAGATATCCAAATTTTAATGCTCCAATTAGTTCGCCAGGTACAATTTTGTCACATATTCCTAAGCACAACCCTGCATCAAACATGTTGTGAGAAAGACCTATTGCTGTTGATAAAGCAATAACATCTCTACTAAATAATGACAAATCCATTCCTGCTTCACCTTGTGTAACTCCATCACACATAGCAGGTACAGCTCCTGCAACTTGAGCAACTGCACTGTGTTTTTTGGCAAATCCCTTAATTAAAGCCGGATAGTGCTCATAAGGTTTATGTGCCGAAAGCATGTCGTTATATGATGTAATAATTCCAATATTTACTTTTATATCTCCTTTTAATCCTTCTTTATCCCCATCTGAACAAGCTGCCATTGCGTGAGCTATATTACCACAAGATAATGCAGAACGCGAAACTTTATCATTTGCTAATCCCTTCATTTGACTCAAATACTCATTACGAGTATTTGAGCTCCGTTTAATAATTCTTGCTGTAACTTCTGTTATCGTTTTATTCATAGTAATTTATTTTAAAAGGTCCAAAAGACCTCAAGTAATTTTTTGTTTTGGTGAATAAATGATGATATAGGAACCTCTTTAATATGATTTAAGTATTTAGCTTGAGAAAACACCTTCATTTTCGCCTCTCCAGTAAAATATAAAAAAAGTCTTTTTGTATTTAAAAGTTGATTTTTAGTGTAACTTATTCTCTTTGTTGGCTTTACTGGCGAATAGGTTATAATCAATTCCTTACAGTTCTTTTTTTCTTGTAATCCATTACTTGAGCTTTCATCATTTGGAAAGAGTGATGCTGTATGGCCATCTGAGCCCATGCCCATAAGCACGCAGCTAGTTCCTTCAAAAAAGGACTTATTTTTATCTATTGCAATTTGTACATTTTTATTTATGTCATGAATATCATAAACTAAACCAATAAATTTTGCTTTTGATGCTTTTCCCTGAATTAAATAATTCTTTATCATCCTTTCATTACTATATGAGTCATCTGCAGAAACAAAACGTTCGTCTACTAAACCTATACTTACTTTTGCCCAATTTATATTAAACTGAGACAATAGAATATATAAATTTATAGGTGTATTACCTCCAGATAGTAAAAGCTTAGCTTCGTTATGGAGTAGTAAATCATTTTCTAGACTAGAAATTATCTCGTTTGCTAAAGCCTCCTCTAGTTTTTCAGTATTAAGAAATATCCTCTTAGTCAAATTTATGTTTTTTTTATTCATTCCAGGTATGACCATCTATTAATACATTACCCTTAGGTACCGAGCTTCCAGAATTATATAAACTATTTTCCATTTTTGTTGTTTTCCAGTGCTGTTTTATTGAATCAATCCAAACCCACGATGCCTCAACCTCGTCTTTGCGCATAAATAGAGTTTGATTACCTCGAATTACATCAATTAATAATCGTTCATAGGCATCAGGAAAAGGTTCATTAAATGAGGAGCTATAATCAAGAACTAAAGATTTTGGTTTATATCTATATCCACCTGGTCCTGGAATTTTAACTGTTTGCACAAGTTCAATTCTCTCTTCTGGCTGAAGACTAATTATTAATTTATTATTTATGATTGGTTTTTCATCAGGAAAAATGTTATGGGGTACATTCTTGAAATTTATAACAATTTCAGAATATCGTTTAGCTAATCTTTTTCCAGTTCTTAAATAGAATGGAACTCCTGCCCATCGCCAATTGTCAACATTTGCACGAATTGCTACAAAAGTTTCTGTTTCAGAAGTAAATTGATTAATATCTTCTAGATACGATAGTACTGAGTCTCCTTTTATCTTTCCTCGTGTATATTGTCCTTTTACAGTTTGGTTCAAAACCATCTTGTCATCAAATAATCTTAATGCATTTAATACTTTAAGTTTTTCGTCTCTGACATTGTCCGCATGTAATACACTTGGTGGCTCCATAGCAACCAAGCATAGGAGTTGAAGAAGGTGGTTTTGTACCATGTCTAAAAGTGCTCCATATTTATCATAATAATTCCCCCTTGTGCTCACGCCAAGCTCTTCAGAAACTGTAATTTGAACATTTTCAATATTTTGGGAGTCCCATGCGTTCTCATACAAGTTGTTAGCAAAACGTAATACCATTAAATTTTGAACGGTCTCTTTGCCTAAATAATGATCTATTCTAAATATCTGATTCTCATCAAAGTATTCTGATATTTCACTATTTATGATTCTAGATGATTTAGAATCATGACCTAATGGCTTTTCTAAAACAACTCGTGAGTTTTTGGTAATTAAGTTTTCTAAATGAAGATTTTTAGTAATGCTTCCAAAAATTGAAGATGAGACAGACAAATAAAATACACGAATGATATTTAAATCAACTCTTAAATGATTTTTTAAATCAGAAAGAGATGATTTTTTTGTCAAATCAGCTTTTAAATAAACACTCATTTTCAATAACTTATTTATGGTATTAGGGTCATAGTCCTTAATACTCGCAGTAAGTTTTTCCTTAAGTAGTGCTTTAAATTCTGATTGAATTAGTACACCTCTTGATGTTATAATTACCCTAGATTCACTATTAATCTGTCCTGATTTAAAACGATAATAAATAGCAGGAAATATTTTTCTTAAAGCTAAATCACCTAAGCCACCAAATATCACAATGTCTGCTGCTTTTACTTCAGGTATTTTGAAATTTTCACTCATCATCTAGGTATTTATTACTAAATAGTTTTTCATTTTCCCTAATTTTTCTCTCCATTTTAGGTTGCGTAATAAACCTGATGTTTAGGTACATTAGCAAAATACAGACTAATAGTGATAATAGGATAGTATCTGTCATAATTAGGTTTCTTTATCAATCATATATTAATGTGTAATTGTGTGTTTTAAAAGATTTAATTTCAAAAACATTTTGCATCACACAATTAAGTGTAATATATACGCAAATATATAATTTATTAAAATGATTTGCTATTTATTTGTTATTTTATCTTAAGTAGTATATAAATTTAGACGATAATAACTCCTCAATATTTCACATAATCATTTATTAGATTAAAGTAAGTTTAAATAATTTACCTTTATTTTTCATTAATTAATTATTTTTAGAAGGGTATTATGACATTTAATAATGGAGTTAATCATCTTGTTGTTGTTAGTGTATTAATTCATTTTTGATTTGTAGTATTGAATTAAACTTTATTTATACATGTTTAGGATGATTAAACAATCCAATCAACTCTGTAATATTTCGTTTGACATAAATAAGCAATACATTATGTGTAAAATTTACATAAATTATTTATTTTAGCTTTTTTAAATAATCTTTTAATTAAATTATTGAAGACGTGAAAAATAAATCGCAAATTGTCTCGATTAGTCTAATTGTAGCGTTAGGGGGGTTTTTGATGGGATTTGATGCTTCAGTTATTTCTGGAGTGGTTAAGTTTCTGGAGCCTGAATTTGGGTTATCAAAAATAGAGTTAGGTTGGGCTGTTAGCTCACTTACACTAACCGCAACTCTTGCAATGTTAGTTGCAGGCCCACTAAGTAACTTATATGGTAGAAAACGAATACTATCTATTTCAGCACTTTTGTATGCTATATCCGCTATATTTTCTGCATTCGCTCCGGATTTTATTTCGCTTGTAATTGCTAGAATGATTGGTGGTTTTGGTGTAGGTGCCTCTCTTATTTTGGCTCCCATGTATATTGCAGAAATTTCACCGGCTAGTATTAGAGGTCGAATGGTATCTTTTAATCAGTTAAATATTGTTGTTGGAATTTCTGTCGCTTTTTTCTCTAATTATTTAATTTTAAATCTTGGAGAAAACCCTAGTGAATGGGCCCAATTTTTAATGCTTAAAGAGCATAATTGGAGATGGATGCTTGGAGTGGAGTTTATTCCTGCAATATTATATTTCTTTGCTCTCTTCTCCGTTCCTAGAAGTACTCGTTGGTTAATTATGAAGGATCGAATAACTGAAGCGAAGGTAGTCTTAGAAAGAATTTCTCCAGAAGTAAATACTGAAGAAGAAATTAATATTATAAGGAAAAGCCTTCAAACTGAGAGTAAAGGTCAAAAAATCCCTTTTAAAGAATTATTTAAACCTACAATGAAAAAGGTTTTAATGATTGGAGTTGTTGTTGCTATTCTTCAACAAATTACAGGAATTAATTCTGTATTTTTTTATGCACCTATGATTTTTGAGCAAACTGGTATTGGAACTGATGCTTCATTTTCTCAAGCGATTCTTATTGGTATTATTAATTTAGTATTTACCATTATTGCTATTGGCTTAATAGACAAAATTGGACGTCGACCTCTTCTTATATTTGGAGTGTCAGCAATTGTAGTTTCTATGTTTGTGTTATCATCTAGTTTTTCATCTGCAACATATAAACTAGATAATGTAGGTATATTAGAATTGCCAGTTGAAATTAATAAAGCTGACCTTGAATCAATGACTGATGTTTTATATACTAGCGATGTGAAATTCAAAAATGCTATTAAATTAGCTATTGGTGAGGATTTAGCTAGTCAATTTGAAGGAGCTATTATAAAAAAGGCGATCATCGCTAACTCTTTACTTATATTAATTGGAATTCTTGGTTTTGTAGCTGCATTTGCTATATCTCTAGGGCCCGTAATGTGGGTTTTATTCTCTGAGTTGTTTCCTAACCGAATTCGTGGTTTGGCAATCTCTTTTGTGGGCTTAATTAATTCTGGAGTTAGCTTTATTGTGCAATTGGTTTTTCCTTGGGAAATGTCAACTTTAGGTTCTAGTACCACATTCATGATTTATGGAGTTTTCGCACTATTAGGACTCATATTTGTGGTTATGAAAGTACCTGAAACAAAAGGCAAATCTTTAGAAGAACTTGAAAAAATGTTAATTAAATAATTATGCAAGATACTCTTGACATTACTGGGATTGAATGGAAATTTTCTAAAGAAAATGACGGATCATTCTTTGTAGAAAATGCCAACCACTTACCTATTTTATATTTCCCATTGCTCAATACAGCAGGAATGAAGTCTTTTGTTACGCCAGAGCTGAAAGGAGATGTATGTAAAGATTTTCATCATTATTTAACAACTCCAACTGTAACCGAAGAAATTCACAGAACACTCTCTAGTCGTAACTTTTGGATTAAAGTAAAAGATAAGAACCCCTGGTCTGCAACAGGTCAAAGTGCTTTTCAGAAAATACACAAATGGAATGGTTTAAATGATTACTCAGCGCTTAAAGTTAATATTGGGGCATTTACGACAAAAAGGAAACAATTTAAAACTGAATTAGTAACAGAAATAACAACTTTTATTCCTGAAGGTAATGATTTTGTTGAAGTCCTTAAGATATCTATTTCGAATACGGGGAAAGATCCTCAAACTTTTAAGTCATATTATGCCTTACCTATATTCGGTAGATCTGCTGACAACGTTAGAGACCATAGGCAGGTTACAACTATGTTTCAAGAAAACTTTATAGAAGAATATGGTGTTCGTATTAAGCCAAAGATTGTTCATGATGAAAATAGCCATAAAGTAAACAACACCAATTATGTGACTTTAGGTTTTGATGGAAATGCAGGTAAGCCTGAAAATATATGGATAAGACTTCAGGATTTTATTGGGGAAAGTGGTACGCTTGATAATCCCGAAGCAATTTATAAGAATCTTACCCCACCAAAACTTAGAGACGATGAGCTTCATGGGAAAGAAGCTATTGCAGGTTTAAAATTTAAAGAAATAACACTCCAACCCGGAGAGAAGACAGAGTATATTGTACTTCACGGTATTACAGATGATTTAAGTGATTTAGAGAACTGGAAAAATAAGTACTCAGAAGTTAAAAGGGTTGACGTAATTCTTCAAAACACTCTCAATTTCTGGACGAAAAAACTTAATAGCGTCTTAATTAGTACAGGTAATAGTCACTTTGATAATTGGGTGAAATGGATAGAATACCAAGTAAAGTGTAGACAAATATTTGGAAATTCTTTTCTACCTGATTATGCCTATGGAAGAGGTGGAAGAGGTTGGAGAGATTTGTGGCAAGACTTACTTTCTATTTTTTTAGTTGACCCTATAAGTGCACATGAGGAAATTGTAAATTGTTTCAAAGGAATTCGTATTGATGGTTCTAATGCTACTATAATTGGAGAACAACCAGGAGATTTTAAAGCGGATAGAAACAATATTCCTAGAACTTGGAGTGATCATGGTGCTTGGCCCGTATTTGTTTTAAACTTCTATTTAAATCAGACTGGAGATTTGGAGATTTTAAATAAAGAAATCACTTATTGGAAAGATAAATTTGTTAATCGTAGCAAAAAAGTTGACGACAAATGGAATTTATCTCAAGGTCATTTTCAAAGAAATTTTGATGGTAAAATTTATGTTGGGACAATACTAGAACATATTATAATTCAACAACTTACATCATTCTACAACGTGAACAATAAAAATGTATTGATGTTAGAAGGTGCCGATTGGAATGACACTTATGATATGGCACGTGAAAATGGTGGAAGTGTATGTTTTTATAATTTCTATGCCAATAACTTCCTAATCCTTTCAAATATACTTAAAGAAATTAAGAAAACAGGGGTTACTCATATCCCACTATTAGAGGAGGTTATTGTTTTATTAGACAATATTCCAGGACTGAGCAAAGTTGATTATGAACACCCTAAAAGTAAAAGAGAACATCTTAAAAAATACTTTAAGAGCATTGAACATTCAGTTTCTGGAATTACATCACCTGTTTTAATTGATAATATTATTCTTGACTTTGAAAAAAAATCAAAGCATATTTCAAATCATATTCTTGAGAATGAAATTCTAACTTCAAAAGAAGGAGATCGCTTTTTTAATGGCCATTACGATAATCTGGAAAATAAAATTGGTGGAGAAAAGGAAGATGGAATAATGATGGATCTCACCTCTCAAGTAATTCCAATCATCTGTAATATAGCAGATAAGGAAATGTCTGCTGAAGTTTATGAATCTATTAAAAAGATATTGAAGGATAAAAATAGCCCAGGTATTAGGTTAACCTCAGAATTTAAAAATGTTGATCTTAATGTAGGTCGAATTACTGGATTTGTTTACGGTCACAAAGAGCATGGAAGCAAGTGGGTGCAGCAAAATATAATGCTGGCTTACGGACTTTACAAACAAGGTCTTGTTGCGCAGGGAAATGAAATCATGCAAGAAGTTTATGAAATTTCAAATAAAACAGAAACTGCAAAGATATTCCCAGGTATACCTTCCTACTTTGATAATCAAAATAAAGGTGCTTATGCATATCTTACTGGTTCCTCTTCTTGGTTTCTTCTTACATTAATAACTGAGATATTTGGTCTAAAAGGTAAGTATGGGGCTCTTTGTATAGAACCCAAACTCTCTAAAAGCTATTTTAACGAAGAGGGAATTTCTGAATTATCTACTATCTTCTCTGGCAGAAATATTAAAGTTATTTTTAGTAACAAAAATTTTCTAGATTACGGGTCATATCAAATAAACGAAGTTTCTATAAATGGTCTAAAATTGACTTTATCAGAAAGTAAGCCTGTTAATTCTATAGTCCTAGACAATTTTAACGAGTTACTAAATCAAACTCATAATTTAATTAATATTACCTTAAGTTAACGTTTAAACAAAACCAGTTATTATGAAAAATCTTCTTCTTTTTACTTTTATGCTAGTGAGCTCTACCAGCTTATTTTCTCAAGTATTAACTATGACTACTGAAGTTTGTAGTGATGCTAGTTCTGTTCGGATTACCGGTCCTTGGTGGGGTTGGAATGTTTCTAATGGGCCTGTTGCTTCAGATAATGGAGACGGTACTTGGACCTTTACATTTAATCCAGCGCCAACTGGAAATATGGAATATTTATTAGTAGTTGATGGATTTATGGAAAATTTAATTCCTGGAAATATCCTTTCTGGTGATTGGTCTTGTACACCTATTACGGATCAAGATACTTATGCAAACCGACAATGGATTCTTGGATCTGGAGACGTATCAAATGTCTTTGGTACATGCACTTCCTGTGTTGATGTTGTTGTTTATGGTTGTATAGATCCTATTGGAATTAATTACAATGAAAACGCTACAGAAGATGATGGAACTTGCCTTTATGGAATTCCTTTGCCAATTGATTTTGAACTAGACGGAATGGACTTGTACACATTTAGTGATTTTGACGGAGCTGTATCTTCAGTTATCTTAAATCCTAATGTAGACGATGTAAATTATAGTCAAAATGTGGTTGAGCATATTCGTAATGGAGGTGAAAATTGGGCAGGGACTTCTTTAACTACTAATCCGATTGACTTCAGTTCAAGTTCAATTATAAAAATGAAAGTGCATTCTCCAGCTGCAGGAATTCCAGTTAAGATGAAATTAGAATCATTATCTGGAGATAATTTTGAAATTTTGATATACACCACTCTAGGCAATCAATGGGAAGAATTGTTTTTTGATTTTAGTGGACAATCCTCTGATTTGTTTGTTAAAATAGTAATCATATTTAACCAAGGAGTGGTTGGAGATGGAACTGCTAATTCTACTTATTATTTTGATGACATTGCATTTTCTACCGGTCCTATTTCTGGATGTATGGATGACACAGCTAACAATTACAACCCAAATGCAACAGAAGATGATGGTAGTTGCACTTATGGAACTGTTGTACTCAACATCACCGCAAACCCATGTATGACAGCAAATAATGTGCGATTAACAGGACCATTCTGGGCATGGAATGCAGAAGAAGGACCAGAAGCTATTCAAAATGAGGACGGAACTTGGACTTTTACTTTTGATGAAGCACCCTTAGAAGATATGGAGTACCTACTAATTGTTGACGGTGTTGTCGAAGACTTAGTTTCGTCAAATTCTGCTGAGGATAATTGGTCGTGTACACCTGTTACTGACTTTTTCTCTTTTGCAAACAGAATGTGGACAGTTGGTTCTGGAGACGTAACAAATATCAACTTCGGTACATGTGGTTCATGTGGAAATGATTTTAGCATAGATGAATCGGAAACTCCTAATTTAGTCTACCCTAATCCATCGACCGATTTTATTAATGTAAGCGGTAATAATATTTCACTTGAAATTTACTCTATTACAGGACAAATAGTGATGTCGTTATTAAACACAAACAACACAGTCGATATTTCTAATTTATCTATCGGTATTTATACTATTAAACTAATTGATGGAAACGGAAACGCTACCTTTAATAAGTTTGTAAAAGAAAACAAGTAAACCAAAAAGCATACTATTTAAAATAGGATGCTTTTTTTTTAATTCTATTGTATGAGATTTTCAATTTCTTTTCAATTTCTTTTAAGCTGTATGCTTTTGTTTTGCAGCTCTTTGGTCTATTCTCAGGTTGTTAAAGTTGAGGTAGTTCAAAATGATGCCGGAAAATGGCAACTCTTGAGAGGTGGAGAACCCTATTACATTAAAGGAGCCGGAGGCGATACGCATTTAGAAGAGTTAGTGGAAGCTGGAGGAAACTCAATTAGAACTTGGAGTGCCGATGGGGCACAAGCAGTTTTAGACAGAGCACATGCACATGGACTCACTGTGATGTTTGGTCTATGGGTTCAGCACGAAAGACATGGTTATGATTATGATAATGAAGCTGCAAATCGTTCGCAACTTGATTATTTCACCTCGGTAGTTAAGAAATATAAAAATCATCCGGCCTTATTAATGTGGTCTATTGGTAATGAAGTAGATCTTTTTTACTCAAATACTAAAGTTTGGGATGTGGTGCAAGACATAGCCAAAATGGTTCACGAGGTAGACCCTAATCACCCTACAACAACAGTAACAGCAGGTTTGGATCCAATTGAAGTAAAGCTTATTCAAAAACAAGCACCAGATATAGATATATATTCAATTAATACTTACGGTGAAGTCTGTATAATTAAAGATTTAATCCGAACTTCTGGCTGGGTAAAACCATACATTGTTGCGGAATGGGGGCCAGATGGACATTGGGAAGTTGCAAAAACAAAATGGTCTGCTCCTGTAGAGCAAACTAGTCATGAAAAAGCACTTAGTTATTTTCATCGGTATAAAGATTGTATTGTTTCAGACATAGAAATGTGTATTGGCTCTTATGTCTTTTTATGGGGCCAAAAGCAAGAAACAACAGCTACTTGGTATGGTTTATTTTCTAATAAAGGTCAAAGTACAGAAGTAATAGATTATGTAGCTAAAGGATGGACTGGAGAATGGCCAGAAAATAGAGCACCATCATTAGATAGTCTTTCTTTAAACAATCAACAAAAAGGAGAAAACATTTACCTTACTGCTGAAGAAATGTATACAGCTAATGTGTACGCTTCTGACGATCGTGACAAAATGAAATACACCTATAAAATTTATCCAGAAAGTGTGAATACAAAATCTGGTGGTGATTTAGAAAAAGAACCCCATGCAATGGCTGGTTTAATAAAGAAAAAATCGCAAAATCAAGTTAAATTTAGAGCTCCACGTGAAGAAGGAAGCTACCGGTTGTTTGTTTACGTTGCAGACAATGAGGATAAAATTGCTTACGCAAATATTCCTTTTTACGTTAATCCTAGACCAAAAGGTATGGAGCAAAGTACTAATATCAGACTGAAGTCGCGGAAACTAACTATTCCAGAATAAAAATGTCTAGACTCTATTTATGTATCTAAAAACAAAAAATATAATTCTTCTTGTTTTCTTTATTGTTTTAGGAAATCAATTAGTTTTTGCACAAATTGAACAAGGCTTAAAAGATGATAATTCGTCTGTAATTGGCCTTTTCCCAAAAGATGAATCACCTCAATTATACACCTTTAAGTTGAGTGGAGAGTATCGGTTTTTGGGCTCTTATGCTCAAAATAAATTACCTTACCAGTTAACAACTACTATAGGAGATGTAACCAAAGATAAGGTCTTGTTTATTGGTGACGACAGCCAGTTGCCTCAATTAACATTAAGATTCTCTGGAAGACCTTCTTTAAAAACATCCTGGGGGTTTGATTTGTATACCTTCCAGTTTTTAGAAGGAAATGTTAAGCCAACCTACAGCGCGATGATTGCTGAAAGTAACCTACCGACAATATACGATCCAATAAATGGAACTAGATTAGCTGGTAATTTCGGAATGCAATTGGGAATAAGTATGTACGGTTCCTTTGATACGCAAGTGGGTTCTTTCTTAGTTAAAGCCGGGGGTATTCACTGGACTTCTATTAGTGATCTTACTTTAGCTTCCTTTAGAGGGTACAACCGATTTAGCTTATTTGAACGTAATCCATGGGATCCCTTGGGATCAAATGTAGAGAAAAGATATTTTGATTTCCATAACAGCGGAAATATTCAACAGGACTCACGCTGGGGTGAAAAAGCATTTACAGGTCTTATTATTGAAGGAAGTAACTTACCTAAAAACACGAGTCTTAAAGCTCTGTTTGGTAAAACTGAGCTAAATGGTGGTTTTACCCTAATGCCAAACTATACTTATGGTGGGCAACTACGTAAAAATTTCCCAAATGGAAACTTTATAGGCTTTAACACCTTTAATTCTAAAACCTACGTTGATAGTGTGGGAAACGAAAGTTTTGGGTTTAATATAGCGACACTAGAATCTAATTTTAAACTTTTTAAATTAGGAGTAAAAATAGAAGCAGGTGTTGGTAGAGCACTTTCGTCTACCCTAAATGGAGAATGGGGAGAAGCTCTTCATTTAAAAGTGGCTTCGCCAAGATTGTTTGATCTGCTTAATGTAGAGACTCATTTATTTAGAATTAGCCCAAATGTAATCAATAACAACTCTGTATTCTTAAACAGTTCAATTCTTCAAAATAACGGTAGTGATTTACCTCCGGGCTCTATTGGTAGTACAGCAGTTCTTCAACCTTTTGCAAGTCAAATGGGTTCTTTAGGAATGATGACCAACAACCGTCAGGGAATTAACCTGAACAGCGAAATAGACTTAGATGAATTGAAGCTGTCTTTTGCAATTGGTGCTTCAGGAGAAATTGACGCGATTAGCAGTCAAATTACTTACAATCATCCCGTCAATCAACTCACACGTTCTAGACTTTGGAGATGGAATTTCCCTGCAAATGTTGGTCCTTACGGAAACCAATCTGTTATATATAGAGACGTCTATGAAACAGTAAACATAACTGAAGATGAGATTTCTAAGAATTATTTTAGTGGTATTGAGTTTCAAGCAAAATATCATCCAAAATACTTATCGTCTAAATTGTATTTATTCTCTATAACCAGAGTTTATAGTGCCCAGGGTTCCTGGTCACCTATACCAGTAATAACAGATGAGGCTTATATAAAACAATACAATAATGAGCTTGAGGCTTATTACGCTGTAAACAGCAAATTTGTACTGAATGGGTCTCTTGGTTTTGAACGAACTATTGCCAATTATAAAACCGATTTAGACGTAAACTCTAATAAACCAAGAAACCAGTATGGTAATGGATACGGTATAGGTATAGATTATACAATTGCAAAAAACACAGCATTGTTTATTAGGCACCGATGGTTTGAATTTGAAGATAAGAGTTTTCAAAAAGATCATTTCAAGGGTACAGAAACCAGTTTAGAACTTAAAATATCATTCTAATGACTAAAAAAATAACTGTCATCGCGCTTTTATTCATTTTATCAGTTTCTTCTTACGCTCAGGAGAATACTAAAAAATTCTGGCTTTCTGGCTTGTCTAGGGGAGTTTACAGTCTAGATGAACTAAAAGGAGAAGAAACGGATACAACTTCGGCTTCTAAAGCTGAGTATGGACATACACTTGTAGATCTTTCTGCTAATATACGTCCAAATGAGCACACCTATATCAGAACGACTATTCGTGTTCGTAATGATTACGGTGGATTTTGGGGATCTGGAACAACCTTCGATCTTAGAGAATTGTATTTAAGAGGTCTTATCGCAAACTCTGTAAGGTACCAAGTAGGAGATATGGATTACAAATTATCACCATTTACTTTTTACAATAACAACGAGGACCTCTACGAGAATACACTCGGTATTTTTAACATGTATTCAGAAATGATGCATTACGATTATTTCTTTAAAGGGAATAACACTTGGAGACAACAAGGCTTAGCTACTGATTTTTCTTTAAGCTTTAAAAAAGGAATTGAAGAATTGCAATTCAATTTATTTACTTCTAGAATAAATCCTTCAAATTTTAGCACAGTAAGCGATCGAGTTTTTTTTGGTGGTAATTTAACTATGGTGCAAAGCGATCAGTTTAGCGCAGGCTTAAATTACATCAATCTAACTGATGTTGCAGGGACATCTAATAATCTAAACTATTTCAAGAACCCTGTTCTTACAGGGACTTATAAAGCAAATGCCATACAGGGTGATTTTAAGTTCCAACTAGATGGTGAGTCTGGTTTTTCTAAATCGTTTACAGAAAACAATGAGGATCCCGATAATGTGGTGAAAGAGAATTTAGTTGAAGATTATTTTAATTATTCAACGTTTACAACAGACTACGCGCCTTTAAACTTAAAGTTTACCATCGCTTACAGAAATGTTGGGCAAGGTTTTAGAAGTGCTGGTGCTCAAATGAGACGATTGAAGTTTGCTACTCAAGGATTTATGTTTAATCGTTATACTAACGAACAAATTGTTCGTCCAATTGGAATGTGGGATATTCATAATGATCCAACACTTTACAACTCTCAAATTCAAGTTGGTTTAGCCGAATTCTATCCACAATATAACAACATCGACCCATACGGCTTAGCTACACCTAATCGAAAAGGTTTAGATTTTGATTTGATTCATATAGATGAGCAAAATCGTTACTCCTTTTCTTTACAATATGGAATGTTGTCTGAAATTGTTGGTCTAGGAGTAGATGATCTTAAAAAGTTCAATACCCTCTCTGCAAATTTAGATTTGAATATTGAGAATATGTTGCCAATTTACGACAAACAAATTCTAATTCAATTGGGTTATACCAATGACCAGACTAAAAGAACAGGAGATCAGGATTTTATTCAGACGGAGTTAAATACGCAAAGAATTTATGCTGGAATTACTTTAGAACTTACAGATAAGCTTTATTATTTAGCAGGCTATGAATCTATTAAAGCAAGTGGCGACGATTATTTAGCCAATAGAGATCGTAATGACGTAATTGATGATTTCACTCTTTTTGAAACAGAATTAAGTGAAAAAATAATTGGAATGGGTCTTCGTTATGAATTTGACGATAAGAACAATTTGCAAATTCTCTGGCAAGATTACAACTGGAGTAATTCAGTTTTGGGAACAGAAGATTATGGATTTGATAGATTGTCTGTGATTTACATTATGAAATTTTAATTTTTAAATAAAACCACTATGAAACGATTATTATACATCCTGATTTTAGGAGTTGTTTTTAGTTCTTGTGAACGCGAAGAAGGTTTTGAAGGACCTTCACTTATCGATCAATTTGGCGACTTTAATATTGTTGATAGCCTTCAAATAAGCAATGCTAATATTGATTTTGCTGATGGTGAAACAAGCTTTTTTATGGCTGAGTTTTCGAAATCAGTTAACTGGGAAATAAAGATTACTGGAGGTATTTCAGGAGCTGTAAAAATTATTTCAGGTTCTTCGAGAATTATAGATGAAGAGAATACTTCTTGGGACGGCTCTACTACGAATTTGCCTATGTTTAAAATAGAAGATTGTTCTGTAGATTTGACAGTTAGCTACAATATTAACGCTTCAGATACTATTATTTCTGTTGCTGACTCTCTTATTTCTGTTGCTTCTCTTAGCTTAACAACTACCAAAGTAAACAATGGTCTATTACTTGCAGATTTTGAAACTGGCTTGGATCCAAATTGGAATATTTTTATTCAGTCTGGTGGAAATATGAGTTTTAATTTAGTCAGTAACAATTCTCCACAAGGAAACTCCTATTATGATATGGGCGGAAATGTTGATTGGGATTGGCTGATAGGATTGACAGACTTTCCTGCGGAAGCTTATGGAAGCTCAACTTTTGATTTAAGCGACAATGGGGATAAAGTGTACTTTAATGTAATGTTAAATATGCCAGAAGGTCTAGATAATCCACCTATCGTGTTATTTCAATTTAGAGAAGATGACAACAGTAATGGCGTTTTTGAAGAAGGACTCGAAGATATGTATGCCATAGAAATTAGAGATTTAGCACCCGGATGGCGATTGGTTTCTTTAAAATATTCAGACCTTACTAGTCTAAATAACGGAGCCCCAACAGATCCTGAAGGAAATGGGATTCATAATCCAGACTTATTAAATAAAGTTTCGGTTCTCATGTTGGCTCAACAAGGTGGAGGTTACAGCCAAACACTTATGGACTATGTAATTTTCACAGAAGACCAACCATTTAATCCATAAACGAATGAAGACTTCATCAGTATTATTAACTCTGTTACTTTCTGTCTTTGTTGTTTCTTGTGGCTCTTTTAAGCAGCAAGCTCTCTTCAATGTACCAGCCAATCAAGAGATGCCCGAATCTATTGAAAATTTTTACTCACTAGACATCTTTTCAGACAACATTAACGGAGAACATTGGTTTACAGAGTCTAGTCAAAGTGAGATTTCGATTCCATTTATGAATCGGAAAAGCAGTAAAAAATTAGACAAAAAAGAGACTTGGTTAAAACAAAGTAAACAATGCTTAAGTATAATAGGCACCGAAGAAGTTGCATACTCTGGAAAGGGCTCAATGCTCTGGGAGTGGGATAAAAAGGCGGGAGATTGCCCTTGGTTAGGAATGGGCTTCGGTTGGGACGGATGGCAAGGAAAAGACATGAGTCAAATTATAGACAAAGCGGCCATTCAATTTAAGGTTCGTGCAGTAAAAGGAACCTTAAAGTCTTTGCCTCTAGCTGCTTGTTTAGAAGACTATTCCGGATCTCAAGTTTGGATTGGTTTTAGTCCAAAGTGTATTGAAGGTGGAATCATAACCGAGGAATGGTCTAATGTAATTTTACCAATTTCAGAATTTGAATGGGAAAACGCTCCAAATTTGGACCCCTACAACATAAAGCAACTTATTGTTCAGTTCGAAGCGGAGGGTAAAATTTACGTAGATGAGATCAAAGTTATACCATATGATGGTGGCTTTAACAAACGATTAAAAATATCTATTGAGGAATCCCTTGCTATAAAAATTGATGGAAAGAGCAACGAGGATCAGTGGGGAAATGCCCAGGGAATAGAATTCGACTCCTACCGTATTAAATCCATTATGGACAGTGAAAACATTTACTTCTTACTAAACTTCTTAAGTAATGAACCAATGAAAAACCCCTTTAGTGAAGGTGGAATTTTCAATGGGGATGCTTTTGAAATAGCTTTTTCATCGAATCCAAATTTACAGCGTAAGCGAAAACACTACTTTTCCAGCGACCAACATATCGGGATCAATTTATCTGAAAACTCTCAAGTATGGGATTGGCAAAACAAAACTGTTTTAAAAGAGGCTTCTGTTGCTTCAGAGATTAAAGGGTCTTTGCATCAATTTGAAATCAAGATACCATTAAGTTCGTTGAATATTAATTCTTTTGAGAAGGGACGGACCTATGGACTCGAGTTTGCTATAGATCGATCTTCGGAAAATCAAACTCGTAAGGATCAATTTAGGTGGAATTCTTATGAACAAAATGGTTTTAATGAAAACCCAGCTCTTTGGGGAGAATTAGTAATTAAAAAATAACCTGTTCTTAAAATATATTCCATGAAAAGATTTGTTTATTACTTTATTTGCTTCACTTTTCTTTTTAATAATGGATGTGAAGAACCTAGCCCTCCACCAATTATTGGTTGTACTGATATAAGTGCATCTAATTTTAATCCACTTGCCGAGGAAGAAGATGGAAATTGTTTATATTCAAACAGCGAAGGTTTAGTTTGGAGTGATGAATTTAATGGGAACGTATTAGATAGTACTAAATGGGTTCATGAAACTGGAAATGGAGATTGGGGCTGGGGAAATGGTGAGTTACAATACTATCAAGAAGAAAATACTTTTTTGAGCGATGGTACTGCTAAAATTATTGTTCGAGAAGAAGAACAGTCAGGATTCTCTTACACTTCATCTCGTATTAAGACTGACGGTTTATTCACTTTTAGATATGGAAGAGTTCAAGCCCGGATGAAAACAATGAATGGCAGAGGGTTTTGGCCAGCCTTTTGGTTACTTCCTTCTGGTGGTGACTGGCCTTGTGATGGCGAAATTGATATTATGGAACAATGGGGGACTAATGGAATTACTGACGAGACTAGTGGAGCTGCTCACTTAGGGAATTGTCCTTATTCAAGTGGACAACACCATTACGAGAGTTTCCAATCGAATATTTCAGATGGATCATATGCTGATGATTTTCATGTTTATGAGGTTAGATGGTTAGAAGATAAAATTGAATGGTATGTAGACGAATTGAAATTATATGAAGTAATTCCTAGTATGTATCCTTCTCAATACAATTGGCCTTTTAACTCAAATGAATGGTATATTATTTTAAATCTAGCTATAACTAGCCAAGGACCAAGTTCGATTACTGAATTCCCTACTAAATTAGAAATTGATTGGGTTAGAGTTTTTGTAAGTTAATAGTATCTATTCTTATAATATAAAATTTCATTAGTTGTAATATAAGTTTAATTCATTAAGTTTTAGACACTATTATTAAAGTTTAATTTGTGTTTAAATTAAATTCCTATTTTGAAGCTTTATTTATGTGTTTAGTTAATTTTTAATATCAATATGTGTACATGTTACATAAATTTTATATAATTATGTGTACATATTACATAAATTTTATATATTTACCTTTTAACCCTCCTAACCAAAACGTTATGTTTTCAAAAAACAATCTAAAACTTAGTATTTTTGCTGCAATTTTCAGCGTTTTCTCTCTCTTAGCACAAGAAAGTAGTCCATTTACAATAACAACTAGCATATGTGATGTGGCTACTACTGTATCGATGACTGGACCATTTTGGGGTTGGGATCCAGCAGCAGGTCCTGTAGCGAGTGATAACGGTGATGGAACTTGGACGTTTACTTTCGATCCTGCTCCTACCGATAATATGGAATACTTGCTAATTGTAGATGGTGTTCAAGAAAACTTGGTTGCTAGTAATACAGACTTAAACGATTGGTCGTGTACTCCAGTAACTGATTACTGGTCTTATGCAAATAGAATGTGGACTGCGGGTTCAGGTGATGTTTCTAATGTATACGGAACTTGCGGTATTTGTAGTGAGGTTTCTGAAGATATTATAGGATGTACAGATGCTGCAGCAGTTAATTACGATACTACTGCTACGGTAGATGATGGTTCTTGTACTTATGAGTCTACTGCTCTTACAATGATAACTAGTGTATGTGATTTAGCTACTACTGTATCGATGACTGGACCATTTTGGGGTTGGGATCCAGCAGCAGGTCCTGTAGCGAGTGATAACGGTGATGGAACTTGGACGTTTACTTTCGATCCTGCTCCTACCGATAATATGGAATACTTGCTAATTGTAGATGGTGTTCAAGAAAACTTGGTTGCTAGTAATACAGACTTAAACGATTGGTCGTGTACTCCAGTAACTGATTACTGGTCTTATGCAAATAGAATGTGGACTGCGGGTTCAGGTGATGTTTCTAATGTATACGGAACTTGTGGTTCGGAATGCCCAACAGTAGATCCAGAGCCAACAACAGCTTCAGTAGAATTTACTGTAGATATGAATGGAGTAGATCAACCAAGTGCAACTTATGACCAAGTTACCGTAAATGGATCTTGGAATGATTGGAGTGGTTGGGGCTTAATTCTATCAGATGAAGATGCTGATGGAATATTTACAGGTGTTTTAGAATTAGAAGCAGGAACAAGTTTCGAATATGTTGTTGCTGTTTCAGGAGAGTCTGATGGCTTCTCTGGTTGGGGAATTCAATGGGGTGATGGTTGTCTAGATGCAAATGTTTTGGTTACAGCAGGAGATGTAGGAACTGTAACACAGACATCATTAACACCAGGTTGTTCTGAAATACTAGGATGTATGGACACAAATGCGTCAAACTTCGATGCATCTGCAACTGCTCAAGCTTACGATCAATATGGAAACTTAGGATGTATTTTTACATCTTGTGATGATATTCCAGAAGATGGTTGTATTTATGTAGATGGATTTGGTGCTTTTAACGTTGAGTTCGGTGCAGAAGCATGTGTAAATTACGGTGGAATAGCTTGTACAACTGAGTCAATTGGTCCTGATGTACAGCAAGTGAATTTAGTGACTGGTTGGTCAAACTTCTCTACTTACATGATTACAGCAGACATGGAAATATCTTCTATTTTAGCTCCTGTTATAGATAATATTGTTATATGTAAAGATTATTTAGGTAATGCATATCTTCCTGAATGGAACTTTAATGGAATTGGTGATATTACAGTTGGACAAGCTTATCAAATTAAAACTACAGATGCTTCAGAATTATCGATCGAGGGTGAATATGCTTTCCCTGAAGATAACCCAGTTGCACTTGAAGCGGGATGGAATTTGATTGGTTACTTACGGATTGAACCGACTGATGCGGTATCAGTTTTTTTCGATATCAATTCTACTGGGAATCTAGTTATTGCTAAAGATTATTTAGGTTCTGCTTACCTTCCGGAATGGGACTTTAATGGTATTGGAAATATGTTACCAGGTGCTGGTTATCAAGTAAAAACAAATAATGCGGATTCACTTCAGTATCTTTCAAACGACGATTCTTATAAATTGTCTTCTATCGAAATTATTCAAAACAAAGCCTCTTACTTTGATAGAGTGGCTCCTACTGATAACAATATGACTATTGTTATTGAGGATGCAGCATGGTCTTTACTTCCTAAATACGGAGATGAAATAGCTGCATACGACAGAGTAGGTAATTTAGTTGGATCAGCAAAATATACTAGTCCAGTTACTGTACTAACAGTTTGGGGTAATGATGCTACTACTATAACAAAAGACGGTATGTCTATTGCCGAAGATATTAGCTTTAAAGGATTAACTAATGGTTTAGTTGTAGACTTAAATGTACGTAAATGTGAAGTAGGTTCTGCTGTATATTCTGCAAATGCTATTATTGTAGTTAGTTCTATTGTAGCAGATGTTACCGCTATGGATATGCACTTATTAGAAGCTGTACCAAATCCAAGCTCTTCAATTACTCAAATATCTTTCTTAACTAGTAAATCATCGCTTGTAAATATTTCGTTATATAACACTCTTGGTGAATTAGTAAAAGTAATTACGCAGTCTACCTATTCAAAAGGGACTCATATAGTTTCAGTTGATGTAGGTATGTTAGAAGCTGGATCTTATTTTTATAAGATGACTACAGATACTTTTAGTAAAACAAAAAGATTGAGCGTATTGAAATAGTAATAATTGTTTAAAAAAAGGCTGCTGTATAGCAGCCTTTTTTTTTGCATTTTTTTATAAAAGTTTAAGTGAATAACAACCACTTAAAAGTGTATCTTTAACACTAAATAGGATTTATAGATAGCAAGTTAAAATACTTGTAAAAATATTTTGCTATTTGAGTGAAAAGTATAACATTAAATTATCGCATAAATGATTAAAATTGCAATAAATGGTTTTGGAAGAATAGGTAGACTTGTACTAAGGTCTGCCATCAAAAACAATCACGTAGAAGTTGTAGCAATCAATGACTTAGTTGAAATTGAATATTTAGCCTATTTGTTAAAATATGATTCGACACATGGAAGACTTTTGGATCAAATTGATACCGATGGACAAAACTTAATAATAAATGATAAACAAATTCGAATTTCTAGCGAGAAAGATCCAACAAAATTAGATTGGGGATCTTTAGATGTAGATTATGTTATTGAATCAACAGGATTATTTCTTACTGAAGAGCTAGCAAATGGTCATATTAAAGCAGGAGCTAAGAATGTTGTTATTTCTGCGCCAACAAAGGATAAGACCCCTATGTTTGTTTATGGAGTTAATCATAAGGAGTATCAACCAGAGATGAAAATTATTTCAAATGCATCTTGTACAACAAATTGTTTAGCTCCTATAGCTAAAGTATTGAACGATAGTTTTGGTATTGAAAGTGGATTAATGACAACAGTTCATGCTGTTACATCAACACAAAAAGCAAAAGATGGAGTCTCTAGTAAAAATTGGAGATTAGGTAGAAGTGCTTATGATAACATTATACCTTCATCTACGGGCGCTGCAAAGGCAGTGTCAAGAGTTATTCCAGAGTTGGAAGGTAAGCTTACTGGAATGGCTTTTAGAGTCCCCATTTCAAATGTTTCAGTTGTTGATCTTAGTGTAAACTTAAAAAACAAGACTACTTATAAAGAAATTTGCTTAGCTATGAAAAAGGCATCAGAGTCGGAAGATTTAAAGGGGGTTTTAGCGTATACAGAAGACATGGTAGTCTCTTCTGATTTTATCTCAAATGAACATACTTCTATTTTCGATGCAAATGCTGGTATGCAAATAACAGACACCTTTGTTAAAGTAGTTAGCTGGTACGACAATGAATGGGGATATTCAAACAAGATTATCGATATGATCATTTATATGGATGATACCTCAAATAATTCTTAACTATAATAGATGTTTGGTTTTAACATCAAATTGTCCGATATTCCTTCTTACCTATAATCAAAGCTATAGTGACTGCAAATAGAAGATAAATAATATAGCTTAGATTAACTAGGTTCTAATTTTGAGAATCTTTATTGGCAACGAAATAAGGATCTTTTATCCCTTCTTTGAATATTTCTAATGCTTCTGGACTCGAATTAACTCGCCAGTCTAGTTCTTTGTTGATATTAAACCAAACAAACATTTTGATTTTGGAATACTCATTTTTAATTTTGTAAAGAGCATCCTTTATCCAATCTGATTTTCTTTGTCCTTTATAATCAAACTCCGGAGTTCCGAATTCAGCAATCATAATAGGTTGCTCGCCAAGTTTAATGCATTCATCGTATAGATCCCGAAAACAATTGTCAAAATCGCGAAATGGGCGAACTCCACCCCAAGGATCTTCTGGATACCAATTGTAAGAATCCATACCAATCCAGTCTACATAAGAACCTCCTGGCCAATAGTTTATAATATGATTCCAACTTTCAGTTGATATATCTATACTAGGGCCGTGCGGATTCCATATCCATTTTACATTATTAGCCCCTAATGCTCTGAACTTATTTACAACATATTTCCATACAGCCACTACCTTTTGAGGTCCTCCGTTTTCTCCACCGTTTTTTTTACCACTCCACAAGTACCAGTTTCCGTTAAACTCATGGAGAAATCGAATTAATATATCTCTTTGAAATACCTTCGCATCATTTGCAAATTGTTCAATATAGGCATCATGTTTTCCATTAAGCACTTGATCCATTAAGTTGTAAGCCCCCTTATTTGGCATAGTATTATACGCTATTGAATCGGGGAAAAAGAGTTCCCAGGTCAAATGTGGCAAAATGTTCTGTTGTTTAAGTTTATTGCACTCTTTTGTAGGAAATTTATCAGCAAAAGTAGGATACCACATTATTGAGCCAATATCGTGATCAATTAGACTTTCAAAATCACGAATTAGTTCTGAAGAATTAGTGGGTAAATATCTTCCATCTTCCTGAAAAACATAAGCACTAACCATACAGCCATCCCAGTTAGCTACAGACTCAACATTCTTTACCTTTTTTTGAGTTTTAGTTTCTTGTACATTTTCTTTACAAGATAAAAACGTAATAAGTATAGTACCGAATAAAATGAAGTTCGTTTTCATGTTGCTGATTTAATGTTTTGTTTAGTAATCGAATTGTGCACTCTTAAAAACATTCATACGGTTTCCAGTAGTTAATGTGAAGCTACCTTCTTCACTAATCCATTCATTTGAAGCAGAGACAAATGCAAGATCTTTTTCCCTAATAGTGAATGTAACTTCTTTTGTTTCTCCTGATTTAAGTTCTACTTTTTTGAAACGAATTAATCGTTCATAATCCGGGTCAAGGCTGGCAAAATCATCTCGTATATAAAGTTGTACGACTTCTTTCCCAGTTCTATTTCCAATATTACTTATTTGAATACTTACTTGCAAGCTATCACTTGCTCCTAGTTTTATAGAGCTAAGTTTAATACTGTCGTAACTAAAGTTTGTATAACTTAGTCCAAAACCAAAAGGCCACTGAGGGTCGTAGTCTGTATATCCTCCAAAATTATCAGCTCTATCGGTTACTGTATGAATATATGGCATAGGAGCTGCGGCATGTTTTTGGTAGGTAAGCGGCAATTTCCCGGATGGATTTACATCTCCAAAAAGAATATCCGCTAGTGCATCTCCACCTTCATGACCAGGATAGTATGCCATTAAAATACCATCTACTATTGATACAATATCTGAAATAATACGTGTTCTACCTTCTAACAAGACAAGGATTATTGGCTTTCCTGTTTTTTTAAGCTCTTTCACTAAATTTCTTTGAGCTTCGGGTAGATACAATTCCTTAATATCACTTGGTCGTTCTGTTGCTGGTTGTTCCCCTAGGCAGACAACTAAATAATCGTAATCCTTTGTGGCGTCAACGACTTCTTTAGTATTGATGTCAGCATCATAAGAGGTTCCGGTAAAATATTGTGTATTAGAAGCTCCGTTTTTTTCAATAATGGCTTCTAAAATGGTGTGTTTTTCATTATCGTTGTAAGTTGTATCCTGCCCACTCCAGCTTCTTGTCCAAGGCCCATTAAGATAGTTTAACGAATGTGCAGCAACCCCAGTAACTAAGATCTTTTTCCCGTATTCAAATGGTAGAATATCGTTATTTTTGAGAAGAGTAATTCCTTCGACAGCTGCATTGTAGCTTTCTTTGGAAAATTTTTCTGACCCAAAATCAGGATAGTCTTTGTAGTGTGTATTTGGTTTGTTAAACAAGCCCAATTCAAATTTAAATCTTAGAATTCTGCGAACAGCATCATCAATTCTAGATATAGAGATCTTCTCTTCATTTACTAGTTCTATAACGTACTGTGCAAAGCTGGCATCATAAGGCACCATACAAATATCAATTCCAGCATTAACCATTTGTTCTACGGCATCTTTATAACTAGGAGCTGTCTTGTGAAAATCGCTTAAGAATTGCATATCACCCCAGTCTGAAATAGCAATTCCTTTAAAGTTCAATTCTTCTTTTAATAACTCAGTTATAAGGAATTTATTTACGTGGCATGGTATTGAATTTACTAAGCCAGAACTAATCATCACTGATTTTGCTCCATTTTTAATAGCATCCTCAAAAGGTGGTAAATAATACTGACGTATATATCTTTCGGGCATTACAGTATTTTTTCGATCTTTCCCATAAAGAGGTGATCCATAACCAATGAGGTGTTTTAAGCAAATAGCTGTCTTTTCTGGATTGGCAATATTATCAGATTGAGAACCTTGAATAAATGAATTACCCATTATTGTGGTCAGATAAGTATCTTCTCCATAGGTCTCGTAGATCCTACCCCATTGGGCTTGCCAGCTAACATCTAATACTGGTGCATAATTCCAAGGTGTATTTGATGCTCTTAGTTCATAGGATGTAATAGCGCCCATTTTTTCAACTAAATTAGGGTTCCAAGTTGCAGCCATTGCAATCTGATGTGGAAAAACAGTTGAACCTTCAGTGTAATTTGCACCATGAACTGCATCTGTAGCGTAAACTATGGGAATGCCTAATCGAGTTTCATTAAGTGCAATATCCTGAATTTGTGCAATCAAATGATAATATTCTTTTCTGGAGGGTGGGTAATAGCCCTTACCTACAAAAGACCCTATATGATTTTCGTTTAATGCTGTTCTAAGTTTATTAGTATCAATAATTAGTGTATCGGCAGCATCCCAATATCCATTTTGCATTAGAATGGTAGGTATTCCTACCTGTGTCATTTGGCCAGCTTTTTCTGCTAGTGTCATCTTCTTTATAATGGAATCTATTTTTTTTTCAATCTCAGTGTATTTATTAACCTTTTGTTCTGTATCAGAACAGGACACTAGAAACATTTGAAAGATTAAAAATAAGAACGAACAATTTTTTAGTAAAGTCATAAACAGAGTTAAATTGTTAAATCACCTGAGAAACGAATTTATCGTAATCACTACAATTTTAAGTGTATTGTATATTTACTAATATTTTAGTAAGAAAGGTGGTTAGCCAAATATTCAAATATTCCAGAAATATTTGTTTTTATTTGATATCCTTCGCCAGGATTCATTGTACCAATGCCATTGAAATCCCATTGAGGAAGATAGGCTAGACCATTCGAATTTTTAACAATAATTAGGTTTCCGTCAGCAACTAGACTTGCTAAAACTAAATTTACTGGAGCAGCCTCGGCTCTAAGATATCCTAAAATACTCCATCCTGCTATAAATTCAATTGTGCTTTCTTCGGGTAGTATTTGTACACCTACAATAGTTAAATCTGCGGCTACATTCATTTTTATTTGATATCCTTCACCAACTTTCATATCGCCGATTCCGTTGAAGTTCCATTCGGGTAGATATGCTAAACCTAAATAATCTTTTGCAATAATTATATTTTCTAAAATAGGAGATAAAACGGAGGCAATATCTACATTTTCAGGAATCATATGGCTAGAAAATATAAACCAACCTTCCGGTAATTCAATGGTTTGTGCATTTGCCCCAAAGGCTGTTCCAGTTACAGAATTAACAAATGAGATCCCATTAGAAGTATATGTTTCAGGACCATTTAAGTAGGTTAATACAGCGCCGTATTCTTCACAACTTGACGCATCCCATATACGATATGTGAATTGCTGCCCAGCAATCAAACCATCGATTCCTTCAGTAGTAGTATCGTCACCCATAACAGATATTTGGGCAATACCTTCTGCTATCGTTGTATAACCCGCACATCCCAGAATTCCGTCTTCATTTTGGTAGAATACACCAATAATCGACCCTTCTGCTAATGGATTTCCATTAATATTAATCCAAGGTCCATCTATAAAAATAGAATGATTTTGATCTGTTACAATAATATTCCAGTTTACCTCACATGGATATTCACAAGTGTTATCTTCGATGGTGGCATTGGCAGTATAGTTTAATGCTGTAACATCCATACAACCCTCTATTACTTCGGGTTCACCTTCACAAGGTGTTCCACCATAATTAGAACAATCAGCAGCATTAAAATACTGATTCCAAGGAGCAAAAGCATCTATATACATACATCCTTCAGAAGGAACTTGATTACATGAAGCATAAGTACATACTAAATTACCATATTGATCTTCTGCTTGTATACTTGCATCGATATTATAGTTTGTTGCATTTATATCTATACAACCTATTCCGATTGCGGCACCACCATCACAAGGTGTACCACCATAGTTAGAACAATCTGAAGCATTGAAGAACTCATGCCAAGGAGCAAATGCATTCGTATACATACATCCTTGAGAAGGAACTTGATTACATGCAGTATAAGTACATAACATATTACCGTATTGATCTACTGCTTGTATACTTGCATTACTATTGTAATTAACTGCATTAGGATCTGTACAACCTGAAATATCTGAAGAACCTCCAGTGTTTTGATCAGCTGTTTGGTAAACTCTTACATAATCTATTTCTAGAGCACTCTGAACAAAATTTGGACTAATATCAGGAGATATAGCAATGTTTAATATTAAATACTGTTCTGCGTCAAATGGCCATGTATTACTATTCTTAATAGGAGGATTGTAGGTATAGTGCACTACATCATCTACACTGAAGACTAGTTTTTCCTCAGTCCACTCTAAACCATAGGTATGGTGTTGTGAAGATGCTGTAGAAATCCATTGTCCGCCATGGTTAATGGTTCCACCATAACTTGATGGGGTATGTGTAGCACTTTGGACGAAATTTTGATTGCTACCCCAATGCTCCATAATATCAATTTCACCGCAAGCTGGCCAAGCTGAAGTCCCAAAACCAGACTCAGTCCAATAACCTCCAGGCTCAATAATATCTTTACCCAAAGTCCAAATCGCAGGCCATGTTCCTTGTCCATATGGCAATTTTGCACGAATTTCTATTTTGCAATATTTAAAAGAAAACTTGGAGTTTAATCTAGCAGATGTATATGATTTGGTATGTCCCTGATCAGTAAAGGGCTCTTTTATTGCTACTATTTTTAGCAATCCATCTTCAACATATGAATTCTCAATACGATTTGTATAATGTTGTAGCTCAGAATTGTACCAGCTATAACCATTAGGTAATAACGTTTGATGGAACCAGTTTTCGGAATTTATTGCCCCTTGTGATTCGAAATTATCCTCCCAAACTAGATTCCATTCTTGAGCAAAAGAAAAGTTAATGCATATAAAAAATGCTAATAATGAGCTATTTAGTTTAATATTAGATGTCATTTTATAGCAGTGTTTAAGTTATAGATACTACAAACTTACAAAATGAGTTAAGATTAAACTAATAACTATCTGGATTTAGTGTCTAAATTACTCTAAACTAATTCTAAGTGGTAGGCCTTCTTTAACTGTATTTGGTTTGACTAATTTAGTCTCAAATAAAAGAATCAGTATTTGTTAATAACTACTAATACAATGGTTGGTCGTTCTGTATGGAGAAATTGGTTATTTAATCCTTTTCTCTATAGTACCATCGTTATACACATTAAATAAAACTTCTCCTTTAAATGCTTCTTTAGTAGGAACTTCTTGACCTAATACATTAATAATTCTTACTAACTCTCTATTACTAATAATTACCTCGCTTACTAAATTAGTAGTAATAATTGTAGAGGCAACATTAATAGCATTTACATCATAATAATTTGCTCCTTCTAACCATTTAGACACTTTAAAAGTCTGTTCTTGGTTGTTTGACCATAGCTTAAATGATACAGCTTCAGAAATTACTAAACCATCTTTAGTAGTTGTTGTTGCATCAGCTCCCCATAAAGTAAGGACTGTAACAGGACTAGAGTAGACAGCAGAACAAACTAAGTTTCCTGAAGAATCGTAAGCACAAATTTCAGAACCTTCTTTTGGAAGTACATCCCAAGAAGAGTCTTCTATAACAATGGTCATATTATTGTCTGTTGCTGAAACTTTTGCTAGGTGAGTAATTTTGCTGTAGGAAGCTTCTGTAGAAGAATTTCTGTAGAAATCATTATTAGAAATATAGGTAAGGGGCCCTTCATTACTGAGTTTTATATGATAGCCATTTCCTGGTTCTAAGTTTCCTATGTTATTAAATCCCCATTCAGGTAAATAAACATTTCCTAAATAATCTTTAACAATTAATACGTTGCAAGTACTATGAAGATCAGATAAAATAGCAGTAGCATCTGCAGGCTCTAGTCTTAAATATCCGAATAAATTCCAACCAACAAAGAGTTCAATTGGGTTTTCTTCCGGCTCCTCATAAACCCCTTCAATAATTAAATTCTCGGAATTATTAGTTTTAATATAGTATCCTTCACCCACTTCTATATTACCAATAATATTAAAATTAAATTCTGGAAGATATGCTGACCCTAAATAATCTTTAACAATGACTACGTTATCTACAATAGGTTCTAAAATTGCATCCATACTCATATTTTCTGGGTACATATAGGTAGAGAAAATAGACCAACCTGTAGGGAAATAGAGCACTTGTTCTGTAGTTACGAATTCTATTACTTGTTCACATGGTGTTCCTCCGTAATTAGTACAATCATTAGCGTCAAAGTTGTTGTTCCATGCCGCAAAGCCATTTGTATACATACATCCATTTGAAGGTACATCATTACATGACTCGTAGGTGCAAAGAATATTAGCCCATTGATCTTGCTCCTGAAAGTTTGCAGAAGGATTATAATTTAAGGCATTTTCATCCAAACAACCGTATATATCAATTTCTCCAGCTAAATTTTGAAACAACCATTCCATTCTTTGAGTATACCAATTTGCCATATAATTAACAGCTTCTAAGTACCCACCTTCTCCAGAATTACCAGTTAAAACATCTCCTTCAATTGGATTTGGCCATATATAAGACCCCAAGTATGGAGACCATTGATTATCATTTTCAACCGCTGAAGATAATAAGGCATTTGAGTAATTGGTTATTTTATCTAGTATAGTATCTTTTTTTGAATAAAAGTGGTCGACAAATCTAACTTTTACTAGATTTTGAAAATGGATATCTTCAAATAATCTTGAAATCCACTGATTGTTTCTTACCCACCAACCATCTGTAAATTCACAATCAGAATAGTTGTTGTTGCCAAAAGATATATCAAAGTCCCAAAGAGGGCCCATCTTTATCTTTCCATTATTATCATCCTCTAAAATAACATTAAAGTAGATACTTGAGTAGTTTTTGGAATCAACATTTTTAGTGATTTCATTAATAAGAAACCAATCAATAAAGCTTTCTACATCTATATATTTTGCATAACCATTTATTGAATCTGTAAAATTATTGCCAAATAATACGGATTCAAACTCATTAATAAAATCACTAATTTTTGTAATAGTACTGTCCGCAACAGCAACTCCATCGTTCTCTATGATGGAGTTAATATTTGGCTCCTTAATCTTTATGACAGGGAATTGATTTGAAGATATGTAATGATCATCTTCATCAAGACTTTCTAACTGATCGATTTCTAATAAAAACCCATCATTACCAATGTCTACACGATTTGATTTTTCTTCTACTTTTTGTGTAATGTTATAGGTCCCATTATACAGACCATTTATGTAAACTTCTGCAAATTCTCCTTTTGGCGTCCAGTCTAATACACTAGAATATCCCATTTCAAATGCAATTGTATTTCTCAACATAGTTTTATCGCAATACTCAGCTAGGAAAATCCATTTTTTGTCATCTGGCATATCAAGTAGCTCTGCTTTATCGTCTAGTTTCATTTGATATGGTTTTTTAGGGAGTTCCCAAGTAGAGTTTCCTCGACCTCTTATTTTCATGGTAAGTGAAGCAATTCCAGAAATTATAGAATCACTCTTTACACTCAAACCACCCTCAACAGTAACAGTTCCCAAAACGTATGTATCATTTGAATTAATAGAATCTTGATTTTCAGTATTAATATAGAGAATGGGTAAACTGGAACTTAGCGGAACAATTTCTTGACATATTCCACTAATACAAACTTCATTGTAGGCACAAGAATCACATGTATAATACCCCTCACATGGTATACCTCCGTAATTGATGCAATCAGCTGGGGTAAAAAATTCGTGCCAAGGTGAAAATGCTTCAGGATACCTACAGCCATTATAAGGCACTTCATCACAAGATAAATAGGTACATACTATATTTCCCCATTCATCTTCTTCTTGTTCATTTGCTTCAATGTTATAGTTTACTGCGTTCACATCCATACACCCAATAACCATGAACCCCTCATCATAAATAAAAGAATGGTTGTTTGCAAAGGAAAATCCGGTAACAAAAAATGAAATAAGAAGTGTAAATTTGAAGTTTTTGATAATGTAACCTAATTTAAGATTTAAAATCATTAATTCTATAAATTTAACCAATAACTGTTCCTATTTATCTAGTTCAATCAAATTTATTTACTAACTCAATTAATTGATTTTCATAACTTAAAGACTTACAGCTTTAAATAGTATTCAATACGTGTATATATAACGTTAATTACTTAACTATTCAAAAAGACTGTTTAATATACAACCTTGCCAAGAATTAGATTAATGATAATTCTTCTCAAATTAACAATTATTTGATTCATTACGCCAAAACCCGCTAAGTTTTGAGTTTTTGATAAAAACTGATCAACCAAATGTAGAAATCCCGGTAATACTCAGCATGTAAAACCAGAAATTATTGACCACTCCATTGTAATTAACTTAAATTGCCTGAAACTCTGATATGGTAGAAGTTTTGAAGATTTAATTCAATTAAAAATGACTGGTGAACATAAACCGGAATCGGGTGGTCAGTATCGCCGGAATTTTCACCAAGGAATAAAAATTCAGAGCAAAATAGCTGAATCATACGCTATTGCCACAACGGTAGAAAAAAACCTGATATTAAGTTCGATATTTCCCGAAAATTCAGTTTCGCGAATAAAAAATGTCGAACTATTAGAATGAATGAGTCAATACTCAAAACCCTCAGTGTTATCAAGGGATTGAAGAGATCAAAAAAAGGGATATTTACGTCAAAATCGCAAATATCCCTTAGAGTGGAGATGCAGGGTGATACATCGAACTATTATTTTGCCGATTTAACACTCCTTTGTGGTCTCATAAATCTTATTGAAACATTAGAGAAAAGGAAGGATAATAGTTGATTCTGGGTATGTATTTATACTTGAAAAATAAATCACAATAGAAGAACCTTTAAAACTGATTGCAATTACTAAATGTATAACTTATATAAGGATACAAATAGTCCAAATTCTTTGAAGACTTACAATTACTAATTTAACGAACATCGCTTTCTAAAAAAAAAAATCTATATTAGTATATTATTAATTAATAAAAAATGATGTCAGATAAGTTAAAAACATTATACAGAAATATGCATACAAACCTTTCTGGAAAAGGTCATGATCTTGATGAGATTTATGGATTAATAGAAGAGCACTGTTGCTATGATCAAAGTCTATGGGATTTATCTTCTGATGAGCATGGTGATCTTCATGAATCATATTGTAATGACATGTATGAATTTCTTGAGACTTTGGAAAAATAACATTTTCACCAATTAAAAACTGAATCTATAAAAAGCCCGTTTAGAGACTTTTTGTAGTTTTGTCACATTAATATACCAAATATAGATTATTTAGTTTTGAATTAAACCTTCAATCTATGTTAAAGTACCACAGACATCCTAAATTCATAATTCTTCAATCTGTTTACTTTAAGTTTAGATTTACACTCTCCTATCGAGATATTGAAGAGATTTTGAAGATTAGAGGTGTCAATGTTGACCATTCTACTATTCAACTTTGGGTCTATAAATACGTTCCCTTGATTGAGGCGTCTATGCACAAAAGAAATACAGAGTTTGCACTTGCTTGAGAATGGATAAAACCTATATTAAGATAGCTGGTAAAGACAAGTATCTTTATAGAACTTTGATAAATATAGAGACACCGTTGACTTTCTTCTAACCAAAAGAAGAATGAAAGGTTCTGCACAGAAATTATTCAATAAACCATTACTAATAATCAGAATCCAAGGGTTATTAATATTGATAAAAGTGGGTCTAATTACACAGCCATTAGAGCAGTTAACAGAACTAATTTCTGGAATTAAAACATCAAAATTAGGAGGTGTAAATACCTTAATAATTGTGTTGAAAAAGATCACAGAAACATCAAGCGTAGGATTGCTATTGATACTGGCTTTAAAAAATTTGAATCCGCCCAAAGGACATTGGCAGGAATTGAAATAGTCAGTATTATAGAAAGAATCAAATCGTTGATTCTAAGAAATCCTATTTCAAAACATTCCTCTCATTAGTCACATAAATCTCTAATTCAATTGAGTATTTATATAATGGTCAAGTTAATGCTACAGAACCGTTGTGGTCTGAGTTAATGTATTTTTTCTATATTTGATTATCATAAAAACTAATAGATATGAATAGCCAGAATAATATATCCTCTTCAATACTAGATATTTGTTTTAATTGTGGTGAAGAATATAAAGATTATGGAAAATGTCTTGAATGTGAATATTCTCCATACGAAGGACTTTATAAATCCTTTATTCATTTTTTTGAAAAAAATAAAAATATTATATGTTATGATAATATATCAGATATCATAACAAATGATCTTAGTAGAAAGGAATATATTAACACTTTTTTCTGTGGATATGGACAATATGTAAAAGAAGATATTTTTGACAAATCGGTTCCTAATACTTGGGGTGTTGAGTTAGACCCCCTAAATGATACAGGTATAGTTTTTATGGAAGATAGTTTCTATCTGATTGAGAATATGGATTCAATATATCCCTTAATTCACTGTAAACAATATCATTATAATAAGTTACTTGATATTAAATTTAAGTTTGAAAAAGGTATCTTTTTCAACAGTAATTATTTAGTTTTAGATGGAAATTATAGTTTAGGTTTTTATGATTCAGAATTAAAAAAAGAATTCTTAATTAAATTGATTAATGAAACATTTAAATTCTTAAATGAAGTTAAAAACAAACAAAAAATTATAGTTAATGAAAAACAAACACAATTAAATAATTCTAAATCACAATTACTTAAAGAACTTGATAAAGATGGTAATGGATTGGTAGATGTAATAGAGGCTGATGACTTTTATCTACTCCTAAAAAGACATCAAAAACATATTACAGAGTTGGGTAGAAATGACAACAAAAATTACATTCAACAATTTATTCAACTAAAAAACTATTTAGTAGATGAGAGAAAAAACATCCAACACTTGTTTAATTTATTAAACGATGTTCAGAATCAAGAGTTACTAGATGAGTATGTGAATATTTTAAATAATAATATTCATTCATATAAAGTTTTATTAATCCATTCTATAAATATGATTTGTGTTTTAATAGAAGATGATCTATTAGCGTTTTATGATATCTATGAACGATTAGATAAATTAAATGTGTTTAATTCGAATTTTCAGAATCAGATGTTATCTCGATTATCTAATATAGAAACTCGTTTGGATGATGTAATATATTCTATTCAAGACATGAGTTTAGAAATTGTTTCAAGTCTTGATATGTTGACTGATGAGATACAACAATCTTCAAATATGTTATCTAAAAACCTTGAAAGTATTGAATCTAGTATTGATGTAAATACTTTCATTACAGGAATTGGAGTTTATCAAATGTATAAAACGAATAAAAATCTTAACTAAACACATTACAATATAATACACAAGCCCAACCTAATAAGTTTGGGGTTTTTGTTGTTATCTGGTTAGGTCTAAAGTGAATTGTTGTTTAAATGAAACCATTAAAATAACAAACACAATGAAAAAGGTAATCGGATACAATAGAGTAGGTACAGAATATCAAAAGATAAAAGGAAATTCTGTGAAAAATCAAATACAATCAATTAAGAATTATTGTAATGTAAATGAAGAGTATTTAAAGCTAATTGTAATTACTAAATGTATAACTTACATATAGATACAATTATTCCAAATTCTTTGAAGACTTACATTTGTGTTCGATATTACTTGGGCCAAGAAATTTTGCTGAGATATCTCCAAAATAAATTTTCGCCATAACTATTGTTTTATATTTTAAATTACACCTACTCTACTTGGTTTTAGTAAACACTATAAACTCACAAATCAAATATATAGTTAAACAGGTGAAAAATAGATCATAATATTTATATTACAATTCTATTCATTAACAAACATAAAGACAATGTATTTCTTAATTTTTATTTTTTTTATTTTCATGATTTATTCGTATTTTAAAAATTATTCTAATGGAACTTATTCAAATATGAGTACTTTAAATAAAATTGCAAATAACATAATTGTTGGCGGAGTATTATTATTTATAGTTTGGATTATTTCATTAATGATATTTCATTAGTGAACTTATTTTGAACCTTTTTGAAGCTATTGAGTCTGGTACAGGTGAAAAAGCAAGTATTTATAAATGATATAACCTACGTAATGAAAATAATATAAACGCTTTTGTATTTGATATTGATCGAAGTTTAATTACCAAATTCAAAAACTTAAAAATGGGTGTTGACCTATATCACAATGTGATAATTACTGGGAAGATTTATTAGAAATTATATGTAAATAAAAGATATTTAATTGAATAGATGGGTATTTAAATACAAGAGATGTCTTAGCTTTAACCAAATATATTAAATAAAACTATGTGTCTCTGAACATTAAGAGGCTATATTACTATACCTCTTTGTATGACCTCATTAATAAAATCAATCGAAGGAGAAAATATTCGCAATGATTCTTCTACAGATTTAGTATTAAGTCCCTTTAATGGTTGTAACAGTTCTAATGAATAGTTTCTGTTGAATTTAGGGAAATTATAAAAGCCTTTCCTATAGGTAAACACCCAACTAATATTATTTGAGCTATTCCAACTATCAACAACTTCTCCATTATTGTCATATGTATAAAACCAATCTGATATATTTAATGATGGGTATGCTATTGAAGCTTCATCTAATCCATCTACAATAATTACAAGTTTTTTATGCGTGTTTTTTCTAGATGATGAAAAACAATGATCAAGCAAATGATGCAGTAGAATTATTTGTTCATGAAACTTTGTAGGAATTCGACTTAATTTATCTTCTATTTCTTGGTCTTCTATTTTCCATAATTGTTGTTTTTTAGCTTGTAAAATCAAATGAACGATGACTGCTTGAAGATTATTTTGCAGCCCACTCCCACAAAAATGAAATAATACTGGAATATTTTCAGCTTGTAATTCACTTATTAAGTTGGCAACTAGTGCTCCTTTTCCCATGCCAGCGTCGGAATAAATTGGAAGTATATTGCATTTTTCATTAGAGATTACCCATTCTAAAATAGATTGACATTCCTTTTCTCTTCCAACAAAACATTTTGAATAATAATTGATTCTATTACTATGATCAAATACTTGATTATACCCACTATTTAAAACATTTATCATCGGTTGAAAAACAGATTCATAATCAGAAGAATTCTCTGTCTTTTCTATATCTCCATGAAACATATTAATTAATTCTGCGGAAACTTTATTGTTATATAAACCCTGAAAAATATAGGGAAGGCCATTCGACTTACCTTTTTTAACAAAAGGATCTAAACAAATTTCACTCTTGTTCTCTACAAAAAAGTATTTGTCTTTTTCTTCAATAATCGACGTGTATTCAAATAACTTACTTGCTTTGGAAATCATATCACTTAATAAAATGATTCCATTGTAAATTTCTTTTGATTGACTCAAATCAATTTTTATAATTCCATGCACAAACTTATTCCTGAATGTTATAAAGCTATCAATTATTGACGCTTTTCCTTTTTCAGTTATTACAAAGTCTCCCCATTTCTTATTATTCTCAGAGGCTATTTTCCAAATATTTTTCCAGTTTGTATCGCTAGGTAGATTTTCTCGAAGGTTCTCAATAACTTGCTTCATTAACAAAGTATCTTTTGCTTTTGAACCCTCTTCTAACTTTTTTGATAATTGCACAACCGCACCAAGCCTTAACAATAGAGAGCAAGTCCCCATTCCAACCATAAAAAAGTTATTTAATTCTGTTTTTTTGTTTTGGATGATACTCACCAAAAGGTTTTCACTTATATCTGATAAATTTAATGCACTGTGCTGTTCATAAAACCTAGTTACATGGATTGAAAGGGGTTGTGGCAATTTCATCATTTACTTAATATTAAATGTTGATATTCTAATTTAGCATCTCTTCTACCAATAGAAAAATAAACTCTAGAGGACTCATTAATTTGTTTAGGAAATCCATACAAATCGTCTACTTCATCTAAGTCAAATGGCTCCCTTGTAAATTTTAAATAAGGAAATAAAAAATCAAAAGCCTCATGGACATATTCTATTGCATAACCATGTTCATCTGCAAATCTTCTAGCAAAAATCTTATCTGATTTTTTGAATTCATTCAATATGTCTTTAATAATATTAGAAAGAGAATCAATAAAACTTTCCTGAGAATTTATATTTTTAATCGATACTTTATATCGAAGATAATTTGCTATATCCGCTGCCCAAATTTCATTATTTGGGATATACGCTTCTGTACTAAAGGAAATAGAATCATTAAAAAATTGATTTAACCACCTGTATTGAATACCGAAACTTATGAGAAGAATATTATTTTGATATAGAAAATCTACAAGATTGACTAAGTGATTTGAAGCAAATAAACATAAGTGAATATTATTAATAATTACTACCGGTTTTTTAACTGATTTTTTCAGTAATTGTTTTAGTGCCTTTTTAGGATCTATGTGATACTTCTCAATATTTAAATCGGTTGCCAATTGTTTAACCAATTTATTTAATAGAAAAATATCAGTAAAATTTAATCCTTGGGAATTTAGAGAATAAAAAATAGGTAGATATAAGTCTGTATTTTCTATATACTTTACTGTATTTGAAAAATTTATTAAACTATTTTCTTTAGGTC
>Ga0308012_10000175_pt1 | contig 41623 bp, 32 predicted proteins | sample Neamet179_FD_203133 | JGI IMG/M metagenome (GOLD analysis project Ga0308012, IMG submission 203133) | Marine microbial communities from water near the shore, Antarctic Ocean - #179 | ecosystem: Environmental > Aquatic > Marine > Unclassified | place: Southern Ocean | collected 2014-07-25 | reverse complement strand
GTTCTTCCTTTACGAACTAATTGTTGAATAGTAGGCATACTAAATAATTGCTTTTTTTCGTTTATAATTAAACTTGTCTCTTTTTTCAGAGTTTGCAAATGTACAAATAATTTCTAACCTTTCTAATATCAGTACCTTATTTTTTAAAAAAGTATTTATACTTTCTATTTTACCCGTTTTTTAGATACATTTGAATTTCATAAATAGACTATTTTTTGCACAACAAAGACTTCTACCTCTTTATATTCATGGCCATTCTTGGGTATACCTCTGCATTATATTCCCAAGAATTTAATCTTGAAATAAATTCAAAGAAAAAAACTGAAAACATATTTCTTTCTAAAATTAACTACAATAAAAAACACAAAGATTCTGCAGCGCTCTTTAACGAAATATATAAGGTGCAGAAAAAACTTAAAAAAAATGGGTATTTTCTAATCACTATTGATAGTGTTTTGCATGAAGACAAAAAATACATTGCTTACTTGCATCTAAATCAAAAAATAGATTCTGTAAATTTAAAATACAAGAATGCCCCTGCACTAATAATACAAAAATATAATTTTAAGAACAACATACTTCAAATACCTATAAATCTACTAGAAAAAATTTTAAATGAAATTTCTTCCTCTCAAGAACTTAAAGGAAATGCATTCTCTAAAATTAACTTGTACAATTTCGAAATAAAAAATAAAACACTTTTTGCTGATATTAATTTCACTCCCTCTAAAAAAAGAAAAATAGATAAAGTTATTTTTAAAGGTTATGAAAACTTTCCACAGTCCTTCATTAAAAATCACTTAAATATAAATACAAATTCAGTTTTTAATAAAAAGAAGTTGCAAGAAATTTCTCAATTATCGCAAGCTTTAGATTTTGCTTCAGAAATAAAACCACCAGAAACTTTGTTTACACAAGACTCTACTTTTGTATACATTTATTTGAAGAAAATAAAGGGCAACAGTTTTAATGGTCTTATAAATTTTACCTCTCAAGAAAATGGTAAATTAAAATTTAATGGACACTTGGATTTGAAATTTAAAAACATCTTAAATAAAGGAGAGAATTTAAATTTATTATGGAATAGTTTTGGTGACGAAAGACAAGAATTTTCTATCGCTGCAAAAACACCTTATGTATTTAATTCTAAAATAACTACAGAAGTAGCCTTTTCTATTTACAAACAAGATTCTACTTTTTTAAACACTACTTTGAATGCAAATCTAAATTATAAGATAAAAAACAACGCTAATTTGTATGCCTCTTTTAGTTCTGAGAATTCTAAAAACACTCTAAATGATTTAACAAACAATATAAGTACCTATAAAAATTACTTTCTTGGTTTCGGATACGAATATAAGGTCGCTAAAAATGATGTTTTTAAAAACAATCTTTATTACTTAAATATCAACCCTTCTTTTGGAAAAAGAAAAACTACTAATGGTGCATTTCAGCAAATAAAAATTACCACCACTGTATCTTATCTCTTAGATTTAAACAGAAAAAACAGTATTTATTTCAGCAATAAGACGGGGGTATTAAATTCGGAAAACCACTTAGACAATGAACTATTCAGAATTGGAGGAAACAACTCTATTAGAGGTTTTAAAGAGCAAAGCATTTTTGTGAAAAATTATTTACTACAAAACATAGAGTATAGATATCTAACGTCAAAAAACTCTTATTTATACACAATTACAGACCTAGCCCTTATTTCTACTCCTAGCAGTAAAGAAAGATTGTACGGTTTTGGACTAGGCTACCTATTTAACACCAATAATTCTCAAATTAATATTTCTTCTGCAATTGGCACAAACAGTAAAAATCCGATAAACACAAAAGACATCCAACTCTTTGTAAACTGGACAAATTTCTTTTAAAGAAATAAACTAGATTTATTTAGCTTTTTCAAATCAAATTCCACTAATACTGTTTACAGTTAAACTGCATTATACCCACTTATTCTGTATTAATAATCTTAATACTTAAAAGTGTAAATATTAATTTATGTTAAAAAATTATTTTATCAATAAGTTATTAGTTAATTTTAGTTACTAAATTATTAAATTTTTGGCTATTTAAGTATATTCTTAAAATTATATAAATTTATAAGAGGCTATCTAACAAAATAAACAGGTATTTACGCAATTAATTTAAATCAAATAAATAATGAAAACAAAGTTTAAAGGAATTTTAACGCTGCTACTGGCGTTTGTTGTGCACATAACATTTGCACAAGAGAAAACAGTTTCTGGAACAGTATCAGACTCATCTGGTACATTACCAGGTGTAAGTATACTTATAAAAGGTACTTCAACTGGAACTCAGACTGATTTTGATGGTAAGTATTCAATTAACGCTAAAGAAGGAAGTATTCTTAGCTTTAGTTATGTTGGTTAAAAACCATAGAAAAAACTATTGGATCTTCTAATAACGTAAATGTTACTATGAAAGAAGATGCTAATATTTTAGGAGAAATAGTTATAACAGCGTATGGTGTTAAAAGAGAAAAGAAATCTCTAGGTTTCTCTCAACAAACTGTAGCTGGTCCTGCTTTAACACAGGCAAAAGAAACTGACTTATCTAATGCATTAGCAGGAAAAGTTTCTGGAGTACAGATTGTAGGTAACTCTAGTTCTACTTTTGGAAACTCTACAATTAGATTAAGAGGTAGTGACAACGTATTGTATGTAGTTGATGGTATTAGAGTATATTCTACTAGTGATATCAACACAGAAAACGTTGCAAGTATGTCTGTTCTAAAAGGTGCAGCTGCAACAGCAGTATATGGTCCTGATGGAAGAAACGGTGTAATTGTAATTACTTCTAAAGTTGCAAAAAAAGGAGAAACAACCTTCGAATTAGATTTTAATACATCTGTAAACAGTGTTGCCACTTTACCAGATTATCAAAATGAATACGGTGGTGGTTATAGCCAAGAATGGGATACTTTCTCTTATGACGCAGCACAAGATCCTGCTAGCTGGGCTTCTTTTGATGGTCAGAAAATGCCATTATATCAAGCAGATGAAAGCTGGGGTCCTAAATTAGATGGAACCTTAGTACGTCACTGGGATAGCTGGATAGAGAACACACCAGAATTTGGTGAGTTAAGAGAATGGTCTCCGCAAGCAGATAATGTTAGAGAATTTTATGATGATGCAATCACTAACTTTGTAACATTAGCTTTTTCTAAGGCAGGTGACAATTATAATGTTAGAACAACATTATCAGATTTAAGAGCAAACGGTATTGTACCAAACTCTAATAGAAAGTCTTCTAAATTTTCTATCAACCTATCTTATGACATGTCAGACAAATTTAAGTTTTACACGAACATAAACTATGAAGATAGACACACGTTAAATAATCCAGATCAAGGATATGCTAACATTGCTTCTAACATGAACCAATGGTGGCAACGTCAATTAGACATGACTCGTTTAAGAAATTATGAACGTAACGGTGCGCTTACTTCTTGGAACATTAATGGTCCTAGAGATGCAAAACCTTTATATTGGGATTCTCCATTTTTACATTCTTATGAAAACTTCAAAAATCAATACAAGAATTCTACATTTGGAAAAATAGGTGGTACTTATACAATTAACGATAATTTTAACGTTACCGGTGAAATAAGAAGAACCTTTCATGCTTATAGAAATAATGACAGAGGTACTACGAAAAGTTTATTAGATCAATCTTTCTATTCTGAATCGTTATCTAAGAATGAAAGAGTAGAATACTTTGGAATGTTAAATTATGCCGACAAATATTTAGATGGAGATTTAGATTTAAATGCAAGCATAGGTGGAGAAATCATTAAAACAGAATTTAATTCTTTATCTTCTGCAACAGTAGGTGGTTTAACAATACCTGGCTTCTATAATTTAAGCGGATCTAAAGATCCAGTTAACTCATCTAACTTTACAAGAGCAGATGAAAGAAAAGGTATGTTCTTTAAAGGATCTTTAGGATATAAAAGTACTTTATATTTTGATGCATCTTACAGATTTGACTGGTCTTCTACTGCAAAAGCGAATGACAATAGAGTTGAAACATTTGGTGGTTCTTTAAGTTTCTTAGCTAACAAGATTATTCCTAAAAATGATGTATTAACCTTCTCTAAATTAAGAATAGGTTATGCACAAGCTCCTTATTTTCCAAACCCATACAACGTAGGTAGTACTTACAACGTAGGTGATTTGTATAATGGAAACGGAACACTTTCAGTAAACGGAAGACAACAAAATGAAAACTTAATTGGTGGTACAAGAACAGAAACTGAAATTGGTACAGAATTACAATTCTTTAACAATAGAGTTTCTTTAGACTTTACATACTTTAATAGAGTAGATAGTGATATTCCTGTAACAGTGCCTTTAGATGGTGCAACTGGATATTCTTCTATTGTATTAAATTCTGGACAACAAACTTCTAAAGGTTTAGAATTAGGCGTATTTGGAGATGTTGTTAGATCTGAAAACTTTACCTGGAATGTAGGTTTTAACTTTGCAACTTTATCAAGATTTGTAGATGAATTATATGAAGGTATTGAATCTAGAAATTTAAGTACATATACTTCTAATATGAAACTACAAGAAAGAGTTGGTGAAGAATGGGGATTATTCTATGGTAGAGGTTATGCCAACCATACAGATGGTTCTAAAATCTTTACAGCAGGTGATAGCTATGCAAGAGAGACCAACAAATTATTAGGTAGCTTGCTTCCAGACTTTACTGGGGGTCTTACTTCTAATATGAAATATAAAAACTTTGATTTAAATCTTGGTTTTGACTTTCAAAGTGGTGGTAATTACTACTCTAGAACAGAAAGATATTATGACCATTCTGGTTTATCAGCTAAAACTGCAGGTTTAAATGATAAAGGAAACCCAAAAAGAGATGCTGTTGCCGATGGTGGTGGTGTTCATATAGTTGGTGTACTACAAACTGGTACAGATGCAAACGGAACTCCAATTTCTGATGGTACTGTTGTAGATAAATATGTAGATGCTCAAGACCATTTTTTCTTAGGAAACTTAGGAAATATTTATGAAAACAATGTGCATGATGCTTCTTATATAAAATTAAGAACTGTGAGATTAAATTACACATTTGACAAAGCAGTTACTGATAAATTAAACATTAAGAGTGCAACTCTTGGTTTATATGCAAATAATGTGTGGTTAATTTATTCTGATTTACCTTGGATTGATCCTTCTGAAATTGAAAAAAGAAGTGGTTATAACTGGGCAGAAGCAGGTCAATTACCAAATACAAGAACCATCGGTTTAAACTTAAATTTAAGATTTTAAAAATAGAATAAAATGAAAAAAACAATAAAAAACATAGCATTATTGATATGTGTTTCTATATTCTATAGTTCATGTGACTCTATAGATTTTGGAGATATCAATGATAATCCGAACGGACCTACAATAGCTGTAACATCTCAGTTATTGTCTCAGGCTCAAAAAACAGTAGGTGAATCAGTTGTAACAAGTATGAAAGGAATTTTATACACACAACAACTATCAGAAGGACAATACCCTGGTGATTCAAGGTACGAAACTTTAACAAGTAACTATAACTTTTGGTACACTGGACCTATTCAGAATTTAAATGAAATCGTTAAAATTAATAGCGATGAAGATTTAAAAGCAGGTGCTGTAGCTTTTGGAGGTAACAACAACCAAATAGCCGTAGCTAAGATCATGAGATCTTATTATTTACAGTACATCACAGATCGTTGGGGTGCATTACCTTGGTCTGAAGCATTTCAAGGAATTACATTTCCACAACCAAAGTTTGATGCTCAAGAAGACTTATACAACTTTATGTTTGCAGAAGTTGACGAAGCTTTAAGCTTAATAAACGGAGAAGCAGGGCCTCTAGGTGATATCATCTTTGGTGGAGATATGACGAGATGGAAAATGTTTGCTAATACCTTAAAAATGACAATGGCATTAAGAATATCTGATGCAAATCCTTCATTGGCAAAAACAAAGTTTGAAGAAGCTGTTTCTGGTGGTGTTGTTGTTGATAATGAAGACAATATCTTATTCACTTTTGGTACTGACGATAACAGTGACAATCCATGGGAAGATAGATTTGAATCTAGAGTAGATTACATATTATCTAACACGTTGGCAGAATCTTTAAGATCTAACTTAGATCCTAGATTATTTAAATACGTAGAGCCTTCTAGAGACGGTTCTACTACAGCTACAAATTTTCCTGGTGATATAGATGCAAAATACGTAGGTGCAGCGCACGGTGCAGTAAACGGAAATGTACAAGATTTCTCTTTACCTTCAACTACTGTAACAGGTGTACAAGATTACCAATCTCCTATTTATACTTCTGCACAAGTTAAATTTGCTTTAGCAGAAGCGAAGTTAAAAGGATGGAATGTTGGTAGCGGAACAACTGCTAGCTTATTTAAAGAAGGAATTGAAGACTCTATGAGTTTTTGGAATGTAGACCAAGCAGATATTGACGCTTACACTGCTGCACATACAACTTCTACTTTAACTGAAATTGCTTATGAAAAATGGGTAGCTTTATATTTAAACGGACCAGAAGCATGGGCTGAATGGAGAAGATTAGATATGCCAGTTTTAACACCCTCTGCTAGCGCACAAGATGCAAGAATTCCTGTACGTGATGCATATGACTCTTCTGTAGAAGACAACAACCCAACAAATTATGCTGCAGTTGTTGCCGATCAAGGAGCAGACGATTTACACACAAAATTATGGTGGGATAAAAACTAATTTTATCTTATAATATAATTTAATATTAAGACTGCCTTTTAAGGCAGTCTTTTTTTTTTGCCAAAAATTTAAAACTGCAGTCCATAAATATTAAAAAATAAGAACATTCATAGCAATAAAAATAAAAACTGTTAAAAGGTTTTAACCAAAAACTCATAAACACTAAGGATAAGCATCATTTACTTTTCTAAAAAGAAACAAATTACTTTTTAACTAAAATTAAATTAATTAGTACCATAAGTACTATTATTTTACCACCTAAACAATTTTAAAGGACACTTAAAATAGTGAAAAAGAGTTAAAAACACAAAATAGTAGATAAAATCAAGTTTTTAATTTTAAATTATAATTAAAATAAACTTAATTAAGAAAATAAAATAAAAGAAGAAATACTAACTTTGACCTACTTATAATGGAATTTAAAAATGTTAAACAAAAGAAAATTAACATTTAATTTAAATTAAATTAAGAAATAATTGTGAATTTAAAATTTATTTACCAATTTTGTTGGAAATAATTCAATAAAAATTCAACAAATGAAAACAAAGTTAAATGGAGTTTTAATGCTATTTTTAGCATTAGTAGTACAGATATCTTTTGCTCAACAAAAAACTATTACCGGTACGGTATCAGATTCATCTGGTCCATTACCTGGAGTAAGTGTTTTGGTAAAAGGTACAAACAAGGGTAACGAAAGTGATTTCAACGGAAACTACAGTATTCAAGCCAAAACTGGGGATGTCTTAGTTTTTAGGTACCTTGGTTACAAGATGATTAGTAAAACGGTAGGGTCTTCTAATCAAATTAATGTAGCTTTAGAAGAGGATGCTAGTCTTTTAGATGAAATTGTATTAACAGCATTAGGTACAGAAAAAAAGAAAGATAGCGATTTAAGCTCTACTTCTGTTGTTAAGGTAGATCAATTAAAAAAATCTGGTGAAGCAGGTGTATTACAAGCGCTTTCAGGGAAAACTTCAGGAGTAAATATTACTCGTAATTCTGGAGACCCAGGCGCAGGTGCATATATTCAAATTAGAGGACAAAATACTATTTTAGGAGATAGCAGTCCATTAATTGTAATTGATGGAGCCATTGTATCTAACAGCTCTATTGGAGGTGGAACTGGAGGAGTTGTTCAACAATCTCGTTTAAATGACATTAACCAAGAAGATATCGAATCTATTTCAGTACTTAAAGGAGCTTCTGCTGCTGCTGTTTACGGAACAGGTGCTGCAAACGGTGTAATTGTTATTAAAACAAAAAGAGGATCTAAAAATGGAAAAAGATGGACCATAGAGTATAAAGCAGGTTTTTCGGCCGATCAAATTAATGTTGAATGGGACAAACAAGATACTTATGGCCAAGGGTTTGGTGGCGTTGCACACTTAACAGGAAGTGGACTATCTAATACTGGATTTTCTTATGGTGACAAAATAGCAGACAGAACCGGTGGTGCTGATACTGTTGATACTTCAGGAGCTTATTTTCAAGCAGATGGAGGAAACATCTACTACCCTATAACCTCTAAAAACTCAAGAGAAACTTTCAATCAAATAAACAGAGATGCTCTTTTTAAAACAGGTATTACTCAAGAAAATAACGTGAGCTTTACTTATAACGGAGAAGATAGTAGAACTTTTGTAAGTTTATCTAATTGGGATCAAGACGGTATTTATAACGGAGCGTCTGATTACAGAAGAACAAGTTTGCGCTTAAATAATGACACAGATTTTAGCGACAAACTTACGCTAAAACTATCTACAACTTATGTAAATATTGAATCTAATCGTGTGCAAACAGGGTCAAATTTAAATGGATTATACCTAGGATACTTGCGTAGTTCTCCTGATTTTGACCTCAGAGATTACAAAGGAACTCACTTTGACGCTGATGGTATTCCTACACCAAATTCACAAAGAGGATATAGACAATTTTTAGGATCTAAAAGAACTTTTAATCCTACATCAGGAACATTTAGTTACAACTCTCCTTCATACAATAATCCTTTATGGACAACTAATGAGCAGAAAAACCTAAATGAAGTAAACCGTTTTATAATTGCTCCAGAGTTGAACTATAAGATTAACAATCAATTATTGTTAATTGCTAGATATAGTATGGATTACTACCAAGATAACAGACTTAGCTTTGAACCTGCCGGTTCTGCTGGAGATGGAACAAATGGTGAATTTGAAGAAGATAGAATTACTGAAAGTAACCAAAATATAAATCTTTTTCTTACAGGTGCATACGATTTATCTGATAAACTAAAATTAGATTTTAATGTTGGCGCACAATTCTTTCAAAATGAATACAAAAGATTATCTGCAGCTGAAACAAATTTCACCAATCCTGATGAAATTTTCCTTAATGTTGGTAATGCTGTTTCTACGAACTCAAACCCAAGTGATTATCTACGTAAAACTAGAAAATCTGGGGCATTTGCTGTTCTAAACTTAGACTATAATGATGAGTTCTTATTTGAAGTAACCGGTAGAGGTGAATATGTCTCTTCGCTACCAGGAGAAGGACTAATCTTTTACCCAAGTGCATCTTTTGGATGGAATTTCACAAAACATGTAGATGAATCAATAATCTCTTTTGCTAAGTTTAGAGCTTCTTACGGAGAGGTTGGTATTGAAGCGCAGCCTTATAGTACTCAAACAACAATTAGCACTGGTGGTATAAGTTCTTCTTGGGGAGACGGATATGATGGAGCTTCATACGGAAACCCACTATCACAGTCAGCAACAAGAGGGAATCCTAATTTAGGAGTAGAACGTAAGAAGGAATATGAACTTGGAATTGACACTCGCTTTTTTGACAATAAGTTGTCATTATCAGCTACCTATTATAGTAATAGAGTTGAAGGCGGTATCTTAAATTTAGATCTATCCCCTTCGACTGGGTTTGCAAATCAAGTCTTAAATGCTTCAGAACTTACGAATAAAGGTATTGAAATTGACTTGTCTGCAAAATTAATTAATACAGCAGATTTAAGATGGAACATGAATGTTAACTTTACGCAAAACAGAAACGTAGTTGAATCTTTAAATGGAAGTTCTTACTTCTCTTTAAACGGATTTACATCTAATTCATCTGGTATTGCAGAAGGACAACCATTTGGTGTCTTAAGAGGTACAAAATATGCAAGAAATGATGATGGTTCTTATGCTTTAAATGCGAATGGCTTCCCTACAGCGTCAGCTACTGACGATTTTACAGGTGATCCAAATCCAGATTGGAGAGCGGGATTAGGTACCTCTATTTCATATAAAGGTTTAACATTATCTGCACAATTAGAAACATCTCAAGGAAATGATGTTTGGAATGGTACAAAAGGAGTTCTTTACTATTTTGGTATACATCAAGATACAGCTATAGAGACAATTGCATCACAAAACTTAGTAAACGCAGATGGAACAGCAATAGCCGCCGGAAGTACCTTTAGAGGATATGAAGAAGATTTTGGCGCAGGACCTGTAGCAGTAGATGCGGCATGGTGGACTGGAAACGGTGGTGGATTTGGAGATGTAGGCGAACCATTCGTTGAAGACGCTTCTTGGACTCGTTTAAGAGAACTTTCTCTTGCCTATAGCATCCCCTCAAGTTTATTAAAGAAAACTAAAATTAGTAGCATCGACTTAACTTTTACAGGAAGAAATCTATTTTTGTGGACTGCAGTTGAAGGATTTGATCCAGAAAACAACTTAACAGGAGCATCCAAGGGTAGAGGGCTAGAATACTTTAGCAACCCTGGAACCAAATCGTTCTTAGGTTCCCTAAGAGTATCATTTTAATCATTCATAAATTAAACTATACAAAATGAAAAAAATAAATTATATACTAACCTTAATAGTAAGCATCGCTATCCTTTCTTGCGAAAGCTATACTGAGGATTTAAATACAGACCCTAATGAGTTTTCAAGCGCTCCACCTGAATTAATTATTGGCCAAGCGCAATTAGGATGGATGCAGTTAGCCACCAGTAATGGAGCTAGATATGCAGGGATTTTTATGAATCAATTTACCGGTGAAGACAGACAATATGTTACGGTAAACCAATATTCTACAACTGCAGGAGATTATGACGATTTATGGGAAGATGCCTACGTAAGTGGTATAGCACAAGCTAACTTGACAGAGAGATTAGCATTAGAAACTGGAAATAAAAAATTAGCTGGTATAGCTCAAATTTGCAAAGCGGCAATGTATGGTGAATTAACAGCTCTTTTTGGAGACATACCTTTTACCGAAGCTGGAGACCCTGATAATTTTCCAACGCCAACTTATGATAGTCAAGCAGATGTTTTAGAAGGTTTACAGACTATACTAGATGAAGCTATTTTAAATGTTGGGAATGCAGCTGGATCATTATATTCTGGAAATAGATTAAGTACTACTGCTACATGGGCAAAAATAGCATACTCATTAAAAGCTCGTTATTATTTATTAGCTAAAGACTATACAAATGCATTAATTAATGCAAGAAAAGGGATTAGCCAAGCTAGCGAAAGTTTAATGACTATGCACACCACTTCTACCGATACTGAAAACTTATACTATCAATTTACAGTAGACGAAAGAGACGGGTATTTAGGTGCAACAGGTTCACATTTAGTGAGTTTATTAAACGGAACTGCAACACGTGCAATTGCAACTCCTGGTGATACTGAAAGATATAATCACTACTTTGACGCAAACGGATCACTTGTGATTTTAAACGTAAGCACTACTGGTTATTTTGCAGAAACAGCATCTATGAATATCATTTCTTATGAAGAAGTAAAGTTAATTGAAGCTGAAGCAGCAAACCGAACTGGAGACGCTGGTGATGTTGCGGCATTTAATTCTGTAAGAACTTTATTAGCGACTGAGTATAGTGCTAGCTTCCCTGCAACAAGTTCTGCTTCTGGAAGTGCAGCTTTGTTAACAGAAATTCTTGAAGAAAAATACATAACCTTAATTGGAGAATTGCAGCCTTTTCACGATATAAGACGTACAAATAATATGTTAAATATTCCTGCAAAAACAGGTACTACCATTCCACAAAGGTTTATTTATCCTCAAATAGAAATTGATGCAAACCCCAATACGCCATCACCTTTACCAACTTTATTTGACAAAACACCTATTAATAATTAACATAATTTATTAACATAAAAAAAAGGCTATCTATTTATTTAGATAGCCTTTTTTAATATATTGTAATCTAATTAACCGTAAAAATAGCGTAACCTATAAAAAAGTATCATAAAAAAAACATAATACACTTTTCTATACTCATCTTACTCACAAACTGCCAAACACCGAAAAAAGTAATATTTGAGACCTACATAAACACAAAGAATAAATCAATAAAAGAACAAACAAAGCAAACTTTTAAAATTGAAGACCAAAGCATCTATGCCAGTAACCAATTTGATGGAGCTAGATTAAACAATTTTAAAAAACTAAATGATAGCACTGCAGTTGCCTATATTTCACCTGAAAACACACCTATAAACAACAGCGCCTATTATGCCTTTTCTATTTGGTCTGACACACCAAGAACATATTACGTTTCGCTTAAATACCCCAAAGCGTATTCCCATAGATATAAACCGAAAATTAAAACAAATAATAAATGGTCTGCAATTGACAACATAAATATGTCTACACAGGGAAATAAAGCTATACTAAAATTAGAACTATCGAACAATCCCCAAATAATAGCCGCACAAAAAATAGAATCAACACAGGATGTACGCATATGGTGTAAAGAAATAGTTAAGACAAACAGCAGCAACATCAACTACAGCATAATTGGAAAAACAACACTACAAAGAGACATACCTGTTTTGTTTTCAAATAATAGTAAACTCGAACAAAAAGACATTATTATACTACTAACAAGACAGCACCCTCCAGAAACCACAGGCTATTACGCGTTTCAGTACTTTATTAAAAAAATTCTAGCAGAAACCAAAATCTCAAACAAATTCTTAGAGAAATATCAAATAATAGCATTCCCATTGATGAATCCAGATGGTGTAGATTTAGGTCACTAGAGACACAACGCTAATGGTGTTGACCTCAATAGAGATTGGTCCAAATACAACCAACCTGAAATAAGAAGCGTTGTCAAATTTATAGAAAAGCAAAGAAGAAAAAGTAAATCAAAAATTTTAATCGGATTAGATTTTCACTCGACTTGGTACGATATATTTTATACCACCAAAGAACGCAGACAAACCTTATTACCAAATTTCATAGATAAATGATTTAAAGGTATTGAAAATAAAATAGGTAGCTACCAAATTAATGAAGATGCTAAAAATAGTAAAAAACCAGTATCTAGAGGCCTGTTCTTGAATAGATTTAACGCAACGGATATAACTTTTGAAATAGGCGACGATTCAAATGATGAAAAGATAAAAGAAATAAGTGAAGCAGCTGCTCAAGAAATGATGAAAATTTTATTAATAGAATAATTAATAATTCTAGACCACAACTAAGGTCTAAATAATAAGAATTTAATAAATACTAAAAAAGTCGAATTATAAGCCTAAAAAACATCCAAATCGTAAAGATTTAGATGTTTTTTTTTGTTCCCACACATACAAGCAAACTACCCCAGCACGATCCGAAAATTCATTATTAACAAAAAATACATTTTATTATTTTTACTGTGTTTATTAAATAATTTAAAAATGTAAACACACTAAATAAATCAAACAAAAGAAGAAAATCCCTGTCAATATTGATCTAAACACACTTTTAACAATAAAAATCAACTAACACAGGTTTCTAAATGTACATAACTGGTCATTTCTAGAATTAAATGGATTATCTAAAATTACATTATTCTTAGTAAATCGTGTAATTTCAATTATATTTAAATATTTAATGTTAAAAAATAGTTTTATTAAGATAAAATTAAGACTTTTGGAACTAATTAATTCAAATAATTCTAAAATGAAAACAAAGTTTAAAGGAATTTTAACGCTATTACTGGCGTTTGTTGTGCAAATAACTTTTGCACAAGAGAAGTCTATTTCTGGTACTGTATCAGACTCTTCTGGCACATTGCCTGGTGTAAGTGTTCTAGTAAAAGGAACAAGCACAGGAACAGAAACAAATTTTGACGGAAAGTATTCTATTCAAGCAAAAACTGGAGATATCTTAAGTTTTAGCTATTTAGGATATAAGACGGCAGAAAAAACTGTAGGATCTTCGGATAATATTAATGTAACTCTAAGTGAAGATGCAAGTCTATTAGATGAAATTATTATTACAGGGGTTGCAGGACCAACATCTAAGAAAAAGTTGTCGGTAACTGTAAATTCAGTTAGTTCTAAAGATATAGAAAATGCACCTCCTACTTCAGCTGCAAGTATTTTGCAGGGTAAAGTTGCCGGTGTTACTGTTACAAATCTTGGACAACCAGGAGCTGGAGCAACAATACAATTAAGAGGGGCAACCAATTTATTTGGTGGTCAATCTCCATTAATTTTAATAGATGGTGTAATTGTAGAAGGTACTCTTGCAGATATAAATACTGCAGATATTGCATCTTTCGAGATTGTAAAAGGAGCATCTGCTTCTGCTTTATACGGTTCTAGAGCTGGTAACGGTGTAATCGTTATTACAAGTAAAAGAGGTAAAAAAGGAGACGGACCTCAAGTAACTTTAAAAAGTGAAATGGGATTCTCTAGATTACAAAATCAAATTAGCTTAAGTAAATCACATAATTTTGACTTATCTAGTGACTTCGCAGCAAACCAAGGTACATATACTTCTTATGCTGGTGTAGATTATGCAGCAGATTATAACGGTGTTGGTTCTGTTGGTGTATTATCTGGAGCAAGAACTCCGTCTGCTGATGGTTTTAATGACAACCCTTATGGTGTTTATTACAACAATCAAGATATTTTTTACAAGACGGGTAATGATCAAACATTATATGCTTCTGTTGCGGATGCATCGGAAACAACAAATGTTTTCTTTTCTGCTGAAAGAACTACAAATGAAGGTATTTTTAGAGAAGTAGGTGGTTACGAAAGATATGGAGTTCGTTTAAATGCGGATTTTAAAATTAACAAATGGTTAAAATTATCTACAAGTAATAACTTTATTCGTACAAATAATGAGACTCCAGGTGGAGGTTTAGAAGGTGTATTATTTAATCTTGTTTTACAAGATCCAGATGTAAACGTAAATGCTCCAAACCCTGATGGTCAGCCTTATTACTTTATTCCAAACCCTTGGGCTGCAACTGTAGAAAACCCTGTTTATGATTTATCTAACAACAGAGAGCTTTCTAAAAAATTCAGATTCTTAGGTGGTTATAACTTAAATCTTAAAATTACCGATTGGTTAAATTTTGATGCTAATTATGCTTTAGAGTCTAATAGCTATATTGGTGATGATTTAGAGCCTGCTACTACTTATACAACTAGTAGTGCTACAGAATATGGTTTTGATTACTCTGATGGTAGTTTTTCTAAAGTATCTTCTACTCAATTATCTCAAAAAGCACAGTTTACTTTAAATTATTCTGATAGTTTTGGAGATTTAAATATACAAGGTAAATTAAGCTACTTAGCTGAAGATTATCATTCTGAATCTTTTTATGGTGTAGGTTACAACTTAATATACCCAGGAATTACTTCATTAGATAACTTTAATGCTGATGATATATTTATTGGTTCTTCTAGATCTGATGAAAGAGCTAACAACATGTTTGCTATTGTAGGTTTCGATTATAAAGATCGTTATATCCTAGATGGTATGTACAGAATTGATAATTCATCTCTATTTGGTGCTGATAACAGATCAAATTCTTATTACCGTGTATCTGGTGCATACCGTATCTCTAAAGATATAGAAGTACCTGGTGTTCAAGAATTAAAAATCCGTGGTGCTTATGGTACTGCAGGTCAAAGACCTGGATTTAGCTGGCAATATGATATTATCAACTTAGGTAATGGACAATTATCAACAAACAGAGTTAAAGATAATGCAGAATTGCGTCCATCTACAACTACAGAATTAGAAGTTGGTTTAAATGTTGACTTTTTAAATAGATTCTCTTTTGAAGGAGTTTACTCTCAAGCAAAAACTGAAGATCAATTTATGTTAGTAGATATTTTTGCACCAGCAAATGAAGGTGCAAATAGACAATGGCAAAATGTTGGTACAGTAGAGTTTAATACAATAGAACTTAGCTTAGAATCAAAAATTATTAAAAAAGAGGACATGTCTTGGAATCTTGGTGTACGTTTTGAACAAACAGCAAATGAAATTACACAATTAGATGTAGATCCAATTACTGTTGGGCCTAATGGAGGTCAAATGTTTAGAATTCAAGAAGGTGAAGAATTTGGTTCTATGTTTGGTAGAGATTTCGTGAGAAATTTAGATCAAATGGGTAATCAATTACCAGTTGGTGCTTCTGTTTCAGATTACGTTGTTAATTCAGACGGAATTGTAGTTGCAGCAAATACTATTGGAACAAAATATGAAGCTCCTATTGTTTTAAAAGACGAAGACGGTGCAGATGCATTTACTAAAATTGGTGCTCAAACACCAGATTTCAGAATGGGTTTCACTTCAAACTTTACATATAAAGCGTTAAGCTTTTATGCACTTTTTGACTGGCAAAAAGGTGGAGACATCTACAACAGACAAGGGCAATGGTTAACAAGAGATAACAGAAATGCTATGGTTGATCAAGCTGGAAAAGCTGATGGTGATAAAAAAACATACAGCTATTACCAAGGTTTGTATGATACAAATAACACAAATGCACAATGGGTAGAAGATGGTTCTTATGTTAAATTAAGAGAAGTATCTTTATTTTACACATTAAAAGGTGAAACTATAGGAAACGTTTTTGACTCTGTTAAGTTTGGTGTTACAGGTAGAAACTTACTTACATTCACTAACTATTCAGGGTGGGATCCAGAAGTACAAAAGTATGATGGAGCGACTCAAAATTATTACGCTATTGATTATGGGGTATATCCAAATCCTACTTCATATACTTTTAGTATTCAAGTTAAATTTTAAAAGATAAAAAAAATGAAAAACAATAAATTTATTTTGTTAGGAGCAATTGCAATGATGTTCCTTTCATGTGATATAGAAACAGATCTAGATGTACAGCAGATAGAAGATCCATCAAGTGTACAAATTGGTATTGAGGCAACTGCCTTTAAAATTTACCAAAACTGGTATCAAGCGGCAAACAACTATAGCGGTCCTGGATTATCTTTAGCAGTTATGTCTGATCAAATGACATGTTCTTGGGGTAACTCTGGAATGCGTGATACGTCTAGTGAGCCAAGAATAGTTTGGGATAACAATTCAACTTACGGTAGTTCTAACATTACTGAAAGTTTCTTTAACTCTATGTATTCTGTATTAGCAGATTCTAATGGTCTTGTAAAATCATTAGACGCAGGAACAAATTTTAGTGATAATGACTTAATTGAAGCATTATCTAGATTTGGACAAGCAGCTACTATAGGTTCTTTAGCACAAGTTTTCAATAAAGTATATGTTTCTGATGAAACAGGAACTTTAAATGAAGGATTGGCTTTTACATATGCTGAAGCAATGGCTATTGCTATTCAAAAAATAGATTTGGCAATTGCTGCTGCAGACAGAGGATCTTTTACTGTATCTGAGCAAATCAACGGTCAGAGTTATAGTAGTGCAGAATTTAGCCAATATTTAAACTCTTATGCTGCTAGATTATTAGCAACTAGTGCAAGAAATGCAACCGAAAGAGCTGCATTAAATTGGACTAAGATATTAGGATACGCAAACAATGGGTTAACTTTTGATGTTACTATTTTAGGTGATGGTTATAACTCTTGGTATTCTGAATGGCCAATTTATATGATTTATCCAGGTTGGGCGCGTGTAGATTTACGTACTATCAATATGATGGATAATTCCTATCCTGATTACTGGCCAGCTGGTGAAACTACTTTACCACCGGCTACTTCTGCAGATGCAAGACTTTCTTCAGATTATGAATATTTATCTTCTCAAGCTTTTCCTGCAAACAGAGGTACATACCACTGGTCTACTTACCGTCATAAACGTTATGATAGTTATACAAATTCTGGTTGGGAAACTTATCACCCTGAATTTTTAGCTGCTGAAAATGATTTATATAAAGCAGAGGCTCTAATGAGAACTGGAAACATGAGTGGAGCTGCTGCGGTATTAAACGCAGGAACAAGATCTACAAGAGGTGGTCTTGCTAATGTTGGTTCTGATCAAGCAGATGTTGCGGCTGCAATTCATTATGAAAGAATGGTTGAGTTAGGACAAACTGGTTTAGGACTTGCTTTCTTTGAAATGAGAGGTTTAGATCTTTTACAAGAAGGTACCTTATTACATTTCCCTGTTCCTGGAGCATCTTTAGATGCAAACAAAGAAGCTGCTTATACTTTTGGTGGAACTACTGGTGTAGCTGGTCAAGATTATTCTAATGGAGGCTGGAGATAATTTTAATATAAAACATACAATAACATTATGAAAAATAACATAAATAAATACGTATCAATCATTGCACTAATGGTTGTTAGTTTAACTTTTACTTCTTGTTTAGAAGAAGAAGTAGACTTTGGAGAGGATGCTTCAAAAGTTGTTGCTGAAATATTTGATTTCAACGGCCCTGCAAATTCTTCTGTACAACAAAGTGAAACATATTCTGTTACCTCTAGAGGTGGATCAGAATTTATATGGACAGTAAATGGTGGAGAGGTTACTCCTATTGGTGAAGGAACTTCTACAATTAGTGTATATTATGCTGAAATGGGGAATGCTACTGTTTCTGTACATGAAAAGACTGCAAGCGGTCAAGAGTCTGCAACAAGTACAATAAACGTAAGTGTTTTTGGACTTCCTTGTAATTGGACTTTAATAACTCATGACACGTATGGCGATGGATGGAACGGAGGTTACATTCAAGTTAATGTTAATGGTATTATGTCTACGTATGCACAACCAGCAGGTGCTGATGTTGAGCATACAATATCTATACCTAACGGTGCTCCGTTTTCTATAGCATATGTTTCAGGTGGCGGTACCGGTGGAAGCCCAGGATGGGAAAGTGAAAACTATTTCAAATTAATAGCTCCTGATGGAACTACTATGTGGGAAGAAGGATCATTTGATTATTCTTCAATTCCAACAAACGGTGTTGTTACAGAAGGTACTAACGTATGTCCGTAATTTAAAAAAAAACTTTAAAAGCCACCATTCTTGGTGGCTTTTTTTTTTACAAAAAACACTCATATGAAGAAATATAATTACCTATTAATTATTTTAATTAGCTTTAAATTAACAGCACAAAACACTGTTGGCACTGTTATGAATACGAATAAGGCATATGATGGATATACATTATTTGCTCCTTTAGCCTCTAAAAAAACGTATTTAATTAATAACTGTGGAGAAATTGTACATCAATGGACTAGTACTTACAAACCATCAGCCTCTGTTTATCTGTTAGAAAACGGTAACCTGCTTAAAACAGGTAAAGTACCAAATACATCAATTACATTTGGTGGCGCTGGTGGGCATGTAGAATTATTTGATTGGGATAATAATTTACTTTGGGAATACATGTATTCATCACCAGAATTTACCCAAAATCATGATGTATACCCTTTACCAAATGGTAATGTATTAATGTTGGCAATTACCACGATGACAAAAGACGAGGCCATTGCGGAAGGCAGGGACCCCTCTTTAATATTAGAAAATAAAGTATACATACCAAAGATTGTAGAATTAGAACCAATAATAGGTACAGATACGGCTAATATTGTTTGGGAATGGAATATGAAAGATCATTTAATTCAAAATATTGACAGTACCAAAGATAATTTTGGAGTTATTAAAAATAATCCTGGTTTACTAGATTTTAATTTCCTTCACGAAGAATTAGGTAATGCTAATTGGCTACATATTAACTCCTTACAATACAATGAAGAATTAGATCAACTAATCATAAGTTCAAGACTTTTAAGCGAAATTTATATAATAGACCACTCTACAACTACAGAAGAAGCTGCTTTACATTCTGGTGGTACCTATGAAAAAGGTGGTGACTTTTTATACAGATGGGGCAACCCAGCGTCGCATGATATGGGGAATGAGAACGACAGAACCCTCTATAGTCAACACTACCCGCATTGGATTGCGGATGGGTTAGTAGACGCCGGTAAATTACTTATTTTTAATAACGGAAATTCTAGAAAGTTTTCAAGTATAGAAATGGTATCTCCAACTACAACTGCAGATGGAGTTTATGCTTTCGATGCGACACTAGGTTATGGACCAGCAGTTAGCGAATGGACCTATACAGACCCCATTGACAATGAAAATTTTTTCTCATCTATCTTATCAAGCGCACAAAGACTTCCTAACGGAAACATGTTAATTTGTGATGGAGATTCAGGTTATTTCTTTGAACTAGATAGTACAAATACTATTGTTTGGGAATACATTAATCCAGATACCGCAAATGGAATAAAATCTCAAGGAGACGCGCCATCTGCTAATTATGTTTTTAGAGCTCTAAAATTTCCCAAGGAGTATGCTGCTTTTACTGATAAAAACTTAACCGCAGGAACAACTGTAGAAATAAATGGAAATAGCTGCGATGCACTAGGTCTAAATACTATGAAAGTTTCAAGTACTTTGAATATTTATCCAAACCCAACAAGTGACAATATATCTATAAGCACGGCGCTAACAATAGATAAAATTGAAATATACAATATACTTGGCAAGCTACAAAAGGTGAAAATTGAAAATAAAAATATTTTCCTTAGTAACTCGGCTACAGGTATTTACTTTATAAAAATTTACTCTGGAGATACTATTATTACTAAAAAAATTATAAAAATTTAATTACATCTTAAATTATAGTAAAAAACCATCTCTATTGAGGTGGTTTTTTTATTTATAAGTACCTTTGCCGTATGGAGGATAATATTACGGTAGCAACAACAAACATATTTGGTATAAGAGCAATTATAGAAGCAATTGATAGTGGCTCTACTATGAACAAAATATATCTTCAAAAAGACTTGAGAGGTAGCCTATATTATGAATTAGATAAATTAATAAAGGAAAAGAAAATAGCTACCAGCCTTGTACCTATTGAAAAGTTAAATCGTTTGTCTAAAAACGGAAACCACCAAGGTGCGGTTGCCCAAATATCTCCAGTAGAATTTCATGATTTAGAAGAACTTATTGAAAAGACTTTAGAAAGTGACAAAATGCCGTTATTTTTACTGTTAGATCAACTTTCTGATGTAAGAAATTTTGGTGCCATTATAAGAACTGCAGAATGCACTGGTGTAAACGGTATAATTATACAAAAAGATGGAAGCGCTCCTGTAAACGCAGAAACTATAAAAACTTCTGCCGGTGCCGCTTTTAAAATACCTATTTGTAAAGTAGATCATATAAAAGACGCTTTATATATTTTACAAGCTGCCGAAATTAAAACCGTTGCTGCTACAGAAAAGACAGAAGACTCTATTTATGATATAAATATGAATCAACCAATTGCTATTGTAATGGGTTCTGAACAGCGAGGTGTAAACCCTTCTATTCTTAAAATGGTAGATTATAAAGCAAAGCTGCCCTTATTAGGTGAAATAGCATCTCTAAATGTTTCTGTTGCTTGTGGCGCTTTATTATATGAGACTATAAGACAAAGAATTCCAGTAATTAAAAGTTAAAACAACCTATTTTATTTCTTCCTGCTCCTCCTCTATTTTTGGTGGAACATAATTACCATTTTCATCAAATAAAAGGTCAAATGCTGTTTTTGAAAACTGATGTTCCTTTTTTACGAGCCCTCTACTCTTGTAAAAAATAGCAAAAAATAACCCTATCAAAAAACCAGATAAATGCCCTTCCCAAGAAATACCCTCTTTAATTGGTAAGACGTACCAAATCATACTTCCGTATAAGAAAATAATAATCAAAGAAAGTGCCACCAGCCGATAGTGCTTTCTTATAATTCCACTAAAAAAAACGAAGCTAAACAATAAGTACACAATACCACTTGCCCCAATATGGTAAGATTCTCTTGCAATACCCCAAGTTAAAAGACCTGAAAAAAGCCCACCAAAAATTAAAACCCTGAAGGCAACATCTCTATAGAAGTAGAATAAACTTAACAAAAGAACAAACAAAGGTATAGAATTATTAAAAAGGTGATTAACATCACTATGAATAAAATGAGTAAATAATACTCCTCTAAGACCTCTAATATCTCTAGGTAATATTCCATATTTATTAAAATTGAAGTTGAAATAAATTTCAATCCAATAAATAAACCAAATCGCCACCACAAAAAGTATTGGTATAAAGAATTTAGAGCTCGTAAATTTTAATTGATTTTCTTCTTTCATTACATTAAAAGTAACAAAAATGACACCAATTTAAAAAATGACAAAATCTGTCATAAAACTTTGGTACTTTTGTAATATGAATGAACCATTGGCAGAAAGAATTAGACCTAAAACATTAGAAGATTATATTAGTCAGCAACATTTGGTAGGTGAAAAAGGTGTTTTAACTAATTTAATTAAAAAAGGTATGATACCTTCTTTGCTCCTTTGGGGACCTCCAGGTATTGGCAAAACTACACTAGCTCATATAATTGCTACAGAAAGCAAAAGACCATTCTATACTTTAAGCGCTATTAGTTCTGGTGTAAAAGATGTAAGAGAAGTTATTGAAAAAGCCAAAAAAAATGGTGGTTTGTTTACTGCTAAAAATCCTATTCTGTTTATTGACGAAATTCATAGATTTAGCAAATCTCAGCAAGACTCTTTATTAGGAGCCGTTGAGAAAGGATGGATTACCTTAATTGGTGCAACAACAGAAAACCCTAGTTTTGAAGTAATTCCTGCTTTACTCTCTAGATGCCAAGTATATATTTTAAACTCTTTTGATAAAGAAGATTTGGTTGCTCTTTTGCATAGAGCTATCGAAAAAGATGAATTCCTTTCTTCAAAAAAGATTAAGTTAAAAGAAACGGATGCCTTACTGCAAGTTTCTGGAGGAGATGCTAGAAAACTATTAAATATATTTGAACTATTAGTTTCTGTTGATGATGAAATTGAAATTACAAATGAATTGGTACTCTCTAAAATACAACAAAATACAGCTAGATATGATAAAACAGGTGAACAGCATTATGACATTATTTCTGCTTTTATAAAATCGATACGTGGAAGTGATCCAAATGCTGCTGTTTATTGGTTGGCTAGAATGATAGAAGGTGGAGAAGATGTAAAGTTTATAGCCAGAAGAATGTTAATTTTAGCCTCAGAAGATATTGGCAATGCAAACCCAACTGCATTAATATTTGCAAATAACACATTTCAGGCAGTTTCTATCATCGGAAATCCAGAGTCTAGAATAATACTAAGTCAATGTGCTATTTATTTAGCAAATTCGACAAAAAGTAATACTTCTTATTTAGCTATTGGCAAAGCACAAGATTTAGTAAGAAAAACAGGAGATTTATCTGTGCCCCTCAATTTAAGAAATGCACCTTCAAAATTAATGAAAGATTTAGATTATGGAAAAGAGTACCAATATTCTCATAACCATCCAAATAACTTTGTAAATCAGGAGTTCTTACCTAAAGAAATTTCTGGAACTAAAATATATGAACCTGGAGAAAACCCTAGAGAAAATCAGTTTAAAGAGGTTTTAAAAAATAGGTGGCAAAGCAAATATGACTATTAAGTTTGCTAGAAAACTAAAATTTAATAATGTATTCTTTTACCACTAATTTATCTTCTTCATAAAACTCTGCTACCCAATTTTCGCCTTTTTTAAAAAGCAATCCGTTTTTATCTTTAATTATATAGCTACCCTTAACCCTTGTATTTAAAATAACAAATACAACTTGTGGCTTTAAATTTATCAACTGAAATCCATTTTCTATTGGCTGTGCATATAAAGTATTTATTACTTCTATATTCTTAGTAGAAACAACTTGTACCGCCTTTTCTACAAAAGTAACCGCTTGAACCCTATTATTAGCTTTCACCTCCTGAACTGAAATAGAGTTTTTAGCTACAATGTCTTTTTCAACTTCAATTATGATATTATTAGTTAATGCTTCATAAGTAAAATCTTTCATACTTGAATGTGCATTTCTAATTGCTTCCTGAAAACCTTTTTTAAAATCTTTTAGCCTACTGCCTCCTTCCTCAGATGTATAAACCAACTTATTAGAACAATTTTTTAATTGGATAAGCACCTTTATTTTAAACATCGAAGACTTGTCTATTACAAAAGCAGTTAAAGCACTACAGGGGTCTTCTCTTAATTCTGCAGGGTATTGATCAGCCCCTAAAACTACCGTAAATCCGTTTTGCTTTAATAAAAACTTGGTTAATGAACTTGTTTGGTATTCATCATTTTGTTTTAAAAAATCGAATCGTTCTGGTACAATTATAAATTTATAATTATTTACCTTTTTTTCTTGACTAAAAGCAAAGTAATTAGTGCTAATTAGAAAGAATACTAAGATTATATTTTTCATTTTAATTAAATAATAAGTTAAAGCCAAATTGAAGTTGGAATCCATTTGCTTTTGAAATATCCGACAATTCTAAAACATTGTCAAGAATTCCATAAAAATTAATTTTCCATAACTGAAAAGAAACACCAACGCCAATATTCGAATAAGAATAGTCATCTACTGTATAAGTTACTTTTGCGTGCATTTTTTTTGAAAATGATTTTTCATAAAAACCTGTAGCTGCAAATTGCAGACTTATTGGTCTAAATATAGAATACAGCTGCACCCCAAAAGCATCTGTATAAAAATCTTTAGAAATATTGTCATAACAAAATTTAGATCTTTTCTCACCAAAACTATATTTTATGGCTGTATTTATTCTTGTTGGTCTCCAAGAAATATAAGACTCTTGATTTTCTGAGGTTACAATTTGCTCTTTAAGTGTAGCATCTAATTCTTGCCAATAACTTCTGCTAGAATCATACTCAAACTCTATTCCTTCAAATACAAAACTACCCTCTACTGCTGTATTTTTAATATTTTTTTTATGATGCACAAAACCTACATCTAAAATACTACCAGAAAACTGCAACTGAGGGTTTATATGATATGTTAATCCAAAATCTAAACCAACACCTGAGTTATCACCTAAAAAAGTGTTTTTTAAAAACGTGGTTGAATCGTTTGTATTTTCATTTTCTGCAACAATACCAGATGATCTTTGATTAAAATTTATATTATTTAATTGATTCACATAAATATTATTACTCCCTAGACTAGTCGTAAAAGTACCTGTGTTATTTGTAGATTCTATATTTAAAGCAGATGAATAAATTTTAAAACGACCACCAACAGTTAATTCATCGCTTACTTTTTTTGTAATTCCTGCATGAAGTACGCCAGAAAGATCTAATTTAAATACTAATTGAGAAATATTAAAATTTTTATTTAAATAAGCCGAATTACCCTCATTAAACAAAGTAATAAAATCTTTAGGAAAGTAAACTATGGCGTCTAATTCTTGATAAAAACCAAAACTTATATATGTTTTTTTGTCCCATCTAAAACCAGCACTAAAAACTTCTATTTGCGAATTAATTTTTAGGTAATCAGCATTATCTAAATTTTGTAAAACAGCTGAAATTTTATCTGAAATACTAGCATTATCTATTGCAAAAACATCTGAAACTGTAAAGCCAGTAATACCAATATCTGTAGAAAAACCAGATAATAAAGGGACACCAATATGGTATTTATAGTTAGTTTCTAAACCAGGGTTTAAAAGTAATGTTTGTGGTAAACCAGCAAAATCATATAAGACTGCCTTATTCTGTGAAAATGAATTGAAACCAACTACGAAAAGAAAAAGTGAAATCGTTTTTCTCATATTATAAATTAGCTTCTAAGTAAATTATTACTGCAGATTTAAATTCTATATCGCCCAAATCAGAGGCAAGTATTGGAATACTTGCGTCATCTAAACTTAAAGTAAACTTTACTCTTGTAAAATTTATTATATTTTGATGCACAACAAACTCAATTACCTCTTTTTGCTTAATATCTAAATTATTCGCGTTAATATTTATTTTATTGAACTCATAAATTAAGTTATTATTATCATCTAAAAGAGCAATTGTCATCGTAAAATCTCTATTAAACTGATTACTAACTTCAAACTCAAAATCTAATTTTGTTAAATTTTGTTTAAAAAAGCTATTCTCAAAAACCTTAAAATCTGAAGTTTCAGAAATTTCTGTAACACCGCCAAATGCAAGAAAATTAGCTGCATCTATTGTAAAATAAGCTAGAGGTGCAATAATTGAAGGATTGACAGCATAATCTTCTATTTGATCGAAATCTAAAGATTGCGAACAAGAAAGAAAAAATAAGGTAACTAAAATGGCAGAAAGTGTTTTTAATGAATGCATAAGTAGGAGCTAATTATCGTAAAACGAAACTTGTATTAAAGATATTGTTTTATTTCTAATAGTTTTTTCACCGTAATAAGATTTTCGTCTGTTGGGGTTTCATCATCAAAAACACAATGTATTGCTTTTAACCCAACATTTAAAGCACCTAGTATATCGGCTTCTAAGCTGTCACCAATCATAATAGAGTTTTCTTTCTTTGCATTTGCAATTTCTAAAGCAAAATTAAAAACCTTAGCGTTTGGCTTCTTTACACCTACAGATTCTGAAGTGATAATCTGATCAAAATAATCATCTAATTTAGAATTTATCATTTTTTTATTTTGAACCTCCTCAAAACCATTGGTTATAATATGCAAGGTATACTTCTTTTTTAAATAATCTAATAACTCTAAAGCGCCGTCAAATAAATGATTAAACTCTGATAAGTTTTCAATGTATGCGGTTGCAAGTTTATCTATTAAAGCATCTGAAATAGTATAATTAACAGCATCAAAAGATTTTTTTAAACGTGCATATCGCAACTCTTCTTTAGATACTTTTTCATTTCTATATAATTTCCAATATTTTAAATTAAGTGGCACATAAACCTTTAAAAAATCATCAATTTTAACTTCAATTTTATTTTCTAAAAAAATTTTATCAAAAGTTAAAGCAGAATTTTTTTCAAAATCCCATAAAGTATGATCTAAGTCAAAAAAAACATGTTCTATTTCCATTGGCATAAAAATATAAATTATAATACTAAAAAAAGAGTTTCTGCGTTATATTTGTGAAAACTAATCTATTTTATTTTTGAGCAGCAAACTTCATGTTTTATTTCTTTGCGGTTGGTATCCTTCGAAAGTTTTGCCAACAAATGGAGATTTTATTGAAAGGCACGCGCTTGCGGTTTCTTTAAGACATAAGGTTACCGTAATTCATATAATCACGGACAAAAATATATTAAGTGATTTTGAAATAGTTTCTACAAAAAAAGATCAAATTACAACACATATCGCATATTTAAAAAAGACGAACAACTTAATAATAAAAAGCGTATTATTTCTTAAAGCGTTTCTAAGCTTATTACAAAAAATTAAAGCATTCGATATTGTTCATTTAAATGAGGTATATCCTTTTGGTGTTTTTAGCCTATATTTAAAATGGTTTAAGAACAAACCGTATATAATTTCTGAGCATTTTACAGGTTATCACCAGCCACAGGCAAAAGAATTAACTTTTAGCCATAAACTTATTTCTAAAATTATAACAAAAAACGCATCATTTGTTTGTCCTGTTTCTAATAATTTAAAAGATGCAATGCTTGCATTAAATTTGAAAGGGAATTATTTTAGAATACCAAATGTGGTGAATACTAATCTTTTTTTTCCGATTAAAAATAAAAATACCGTGTTTACAATTACTCATATTTCTAATATGTTAAACTCACATAAAAATATAGAAGGGTTTTTAAATGTTGTGAAAAAGCTCGAAAATAAATTAGCCAATTTTAAAGTGCAATTAATTGGAGAAAATGCAGTAAAATACAAAGTCTTTGCAGAAAAAATTAATATTGATCTTCATAAAATTGAGTTCATAAACCAAGTACCCCATAAGGAGGTTGTTACCATATTGCAAAAGAGTGATTTATTTATTTTATTTAGTAATTACGAAAATTTACCTTGTGTAATTCTAGAGTCTTTTGCTTGTGGCATCCCAGTAATATCTACAAATGTTGGCGGAATTAATGAGTTCTTTCCTGAAGAATTTGGTTATTTAATTCCATTAAAAGATGAAAACGCACTACAAGAAAGGATATTAGAAATGCACCGAGATTTTAAAACAAATAAAAAGGATATGCATGACTATGTAATAAAAAATTTCTCTGAAGATAAGATTGCGTCAGATTTTGAGAAATTGTACTTTAAATCTTTAAAAGCTTAATTCTGAAATTAATAAGAAACTACATACAAAATTTTTTAAATCGCTCTGGTAGTTATGTCCTCTTTGCAAGCATATTTTCTAGATTATTGTCTTTGTTGGCCTCTTGGATTGCTTTACAGTTTATAGATAATACTAGTTTAGGGGGTGTTTTATTCTCTTACAATATTATTCTTTTCTTATTGCCCATTAGTGGCTTTGGTTTACCTCAAAGCTTTATTAGATTTGGAGCTTTAAATAAAAACAAGAAAGATAGAAACAGTATCTTTTTATATGTATTAAAATATGGTTTTATAAGTTCTATTGGAATGGTTTTACTAATCATTATTAGTAGTTTCTTTATTCCTTTTGATTTTGAAAACGGCCAGTTTTATATGATTGTTTTATCTTTTCTAGTAATACCAAACTTTCTTTTTGAAATTATTAAAGCACAATTAAGGTTAAAAAATGATAATAAAAATTTCGCATATTCAGAGTTTTTGTATAGTGTAATTTTCTGCATTTCAATAACTATTTTTACTTATTACTTAAAAGAAATTGGTTTTATAATAGCACTATTATTAGCGCCTATTTTAACTATTTTACTTTTTGTAAAAAAACTAGAAATTAAAATAACTAAGATTCAAGAATTACAAGAGCTAAACTTTAATTTTTGGAAATACGGATTTTTTGCTAGTCTATCTAACGTAGTAACTCAGCTACTTTTTATTGTAGATATTTTATTAATTGGCTATTTAATTAAAGATGCAGAAATGGTTACAAACTATAGGTATATTTCTTTAATTCCTTTTAGTCTGCTATTTTTACCACGTGTATTTATTCACACAGATTTTGTAACATTTACAGAAAAAATATATGATAAAAAATATATCAAAGAATATATTAAAAGTTACATGCTGCTGTTCTTATTGGTAAGTATCGTTTTAATTGTACTTTCTTTTTTCTTCGGAAGCTTTCTTCTAAAATTACTTGATGATCGTTTTATAAGCTACACCTCTACTTTTTATATTCTAATAATAGGTGTTTCTGGAATTTTAATTTTTAGAGGACTTTTTGGAAATCTACTATCTTCTATTGGCAAAGCAAATATAAATTACTACATAGCTTCTATAGCCCTAATTATTAATATTATCAGCAACTACTACTTAATACCTTTATATGGCATAAGAGGGGCCGCAATAACTTCTGCTATTTTAATGTGGACTACAGGTATAACTTCTTGTATTTGGTTTGTATATTTATATAAAAAATTACTTCTTAAACAGTCTCAATAAAAACGGTAAATTATTATATTTTATTTGCTGATATACTTGATTTTCAGCACCAAAACTTAAAAAGAATTTTGCAATAGACTGCATAGAAGATCCCCCAAAATTAAATACATTAAAATTTTTCTGATATTTAATGATAGCACTATTTATTAAAAAAGTATTGGCACCATTGTTTCTATTTTTAAAATCTGTTGAAGACATCAATATTGTAGCAAAACCCTTATGCTTAAGAAAAAAGCTAGAAGCTACTAGATTATTGTTTTTATCATAAATTGATAAAACTTCTCCTACTTTTTTCTGGATACATACAGCTATTATTTTTTTTAAATTAAAGTAATCTTTTTCTAAAATATTAGGAGTTCTTTTGCCTACGTTATTTTTAAAAAGCGTTATTAATTTTCTTGAATTATCATTCCACATTTCTGTTAAATCTGAATCTGCAGCTTTTCTAAGTTCTTTTTTTCTGTCTTTTCTATATCCGTTTAAAATTTCTTCATAATCTTTATCTAAACTTAGAGTTTGAAACTGCTTATCGACTAAATATTCATTATTAAAATTGAAATTGTTTTGACTATTGAATCTAAACTCCGAAAAATTAAATTTATGAATCAACATATCTAAAAAAGGTGCTAAATTTAATCCAATTTTAGAGCTAAAGACTCCCAGTTCTAAAATCCATAAAGGCTGATATGCGTATTTTATTCCATACTTCCTTCGCCAAGGAATTGGCATCACCGCTTCATAATCATTCAAAACCAAAACATCCCAATTATCTGCAACAATATCTAGATACCAAGAATATGCATAAATTCTAGATTGCAGTGCATTATGTATACATGCATCATACTTTGCCACCTCTAAATCTTCTCTTTTAACGTAGTTTATCATCTTAAGAAATGGCAATTTTTATCATAGATTCATACAATCTCCTCCACCCTTTCCAACGCAGATGATTGCTTAAACTTTCATTATGAAATAAAGTAATAAAAGTACCATTTACGGCTTTTACTTCATTTCTTAAATCTCTAATTTTACCCAAAGATTGTTTAGGAGTTAGCTTCATGTAATCATTTAAAGTAGTATCCATTAATGCAAAAGGAAATATTTTTAAAGGCGTTTGAATTTCAAAATCTAAATCATAAAAATAAAAAGGGGTGCACGTACTTGCTCTAAAACCAACTGCACTTGCATACCCCATAGAATGGTCTTCTTGTATTTCTAAATCTATTAACTGTTGGTAGGTTTCTGGTAAATTAAAACGTAAATAATGTTGCCTAGATCTAATTACTGGCGTGTTTGTAATATTCTCTAAACGCTCTTTTTCTTTCTTTAACATTACAGCATCTTTCATTGTAAAATAAGACGGATGCAAACCTACAGTTGCGTAATCTGCCAAATCTTTAATAAGCAATCTGTATTTATTTTTAGAAGGAGATACATTGGTATCAAAAGTGGTATAATCTCCTATAGAACTAAAGAAAATAGTTTTAATATCTTTTGCCTTTTTAATATTTAATATTTGCTGAAAATTATCAAAAGGATCTTTTGCTATCCTTAAGACTACCGTTAATCTACACCAAACATTTAAGAGTCTTAGTTTAAATAAGTCGGTTATAAAACCACCAAAACTCCTAATAAAATTCTTGTATTTGTAAGCAAAAGCATTGTCTATGTCTATGGTAGAAATATATTCAAAAGACCTGTTTTTATATTCGTAATCAGGAAATTTCTCTTTTAATTTTGATAGTAATTTATAAGCCCAAATATCTACAACTGGTTTTTCTAGAAAACCATTATTGTAAGCTAAGCTTTCTGGCGCCGTATAGCGGCCATGTATATCTTTTACGTGTGGCAAATATTCTTCATACCTAGAAATTAAGTAAAAACTTGCTGCAAAAACATCAAACGGAATGGCAGATTTACTTCCTGCTCCAAAAAAACAGGGAACTTCTTCCCAATTTTGAATATTTATTTCTAAATCATTAACACCTTGTTCAAATAACAATGAATTACTTTTTATAAAAAACTCATTCCCTAAAGGCACCTTTGTATAGGTTAATTTAGGACCGTTGTGCGCCACAAACTCTTCAACTTTTGATGTAAAACTTACAGGAATTAACAATATCCTTGTTAGTATATGTCTAAATATATACCGAACTCTTGGAGTAATTTTATGTGTGTAAACTAATATCATGGCTAGAGTTGGTAATAGTTAAAAGCAAACTTTTGTGCTGTTTCAGTAGAATTTGTACTTATTATTATAAAATTCCTTCGTCTGCAAAGCTAAAATAGGCTTTTTCGGTAATAATTAAATGGTCTAAAAGTTTAATATCCAAAGTAATTCCTGCTTCTTTAATTTTTTGTGTTAAATTTTTGTCAGCGTTACTTGGTTGTAGTTTCCCTGAAGGATGATTATGACAAACAATAATGCCAACTGAGGCTAATTCTAAAGCTCTTTTAAAAACCAATCTAATATCTACAATAGTAGCCGTTAAGCCCCCTTTACTAATTTGAGATTTGGCCACTACTTTATTAGAATTATTCAGAAATAGTACCCAAAACTCTTCATGCTCTAAATTACCAATAATGTGTTGCATTATATTAGATACATCTTTACTACAAGTTATCTTCGGTTTTTCTAACGCAACGGCCAACTGGGTTCGTTTACCTAACTCTAAAGCAGTTATTATACTTACTGCCTGCCTCCCCTATTCCTTTAAATTCTGTAAGTTTTTCTACTGATAATTTTGCCAGTTCATTAAGATTACTGTTTGTAGATTTTAAAATTCTTTTAGACAGCCCAACGGCACTTTCTTCTCTATTTCCAGAACCTATTAAAATAGCAATTAACTCTGCATTAGACAAAGCTGTTTTTCCTTTGGATATTAGTTTTTCTCGAGGCCTATCATTTAAAGCCCAATATTTTATTGTGAATTTTTTCATGTATGTTTTTTTATAAATATACAAAACAGGAATATAAGATTCTATCTATATATATCAACTTAAAAAGAAAAATCAATTTTTAAAAAACAGTTTGCAGACTTTTGTATCTTTGTAGCTTATATTCTATCTATTTTAAATATGAAGATTATTATAGCAGGTGCTGGAGATGTTGGTTTTCATTTAGCAAAACTACTTTCTTACGAATCTCAAGATACTTATATTATCGATTTTGATGGTGACAAACTAGACTATTTAAACAGTCATTTAGATGTTATTACCAAAAAAGGAGATGCAACTTCAATTAAACTTTTAAAAGAAATTGGTATCGATTCTGCAGATTTATTAATTGCGGTTACCGAAAGCCAGAATACAAATTTTACCATTTCTGTAATTGGCAAGTCTTTAGGTGCCAAGAAAACAATTGCAAGAATAGACAACCCAGAATTTTTAAATGATTGCGAGGTAGATTTTAAACAATTTGGTTTAGATTTTATGATATCGCCACAAGAATTAGCGGCCAATGAAATAAAGATGTTGCTAAATCAATCTTCATTTAATGACACCGTAGAGTTTGAAAGAGGTCTTTTTAATGTAATGGGAACCTCTTTAACCTATAAATCTCCGTTAGTAGATTTAACAGTAAAAGAAGCCAAGCAGAAATTTAAAAATATAGATTTTATTACAATTGCAATAAAAAGAACCAATGTTTCTCAAACAATTATACCAAGAGGAGATACAACCTACCAAGTAAATGACCAAGTCTATTTCTCTGTACCTAGTTACAATATGAAAGATTTGTACCCAATAATTGGTAAAAAGAAATTTGACATAAAAAATGTAATTATACTTGGGGGAAGCAGTATTGGAGAAAAAACAGCAAGAAACTTATGCCAAGAAGGTTTTAATATTAAACTAATAGAAAAGGATAAAGAAAAAGCAGAAAATCTTGCAGAAGAATTAGATAACGTTCTTGTTATTAATGGAGACGGTACAGACTTAGAGCTCTTAGAAGAAGAAAATATTAGAGAAACAGATGCATTTATTGCAGTAACCGGTAATTCTGAAACTAATATTATGTCTTGCTTAGTTGCAAAATCTAAAGGTGTCAAGAAAACAATAGCTCTAGTAGAGAATATGGATTATATTGAAATTTCTCAAACAATTGGTATAGAGTCTTTAATTAATAAAAAACTAATTGCCGCAAGTAACATTCTAAGACATATTAGAAAAGGTGAAATTTTAGCACTCGCCAATTTACACAATATAGATGCAGAGGTTTTTGAATTTGAAGTACAACCAAATGCAAAAGTTACAGAGAAACCTATTAAAGAATTAAACTTTCCACGAGAAGCCGTTTTTGGCGGTATTATTAGAGATGGAAAGCCCTACATGTCTTTTGGTGAGATGCAAATACAAAGTGGAGACAAAGTAATTGTATTTTGTTTACCAGAAGCCATAAACACTGTAGAAAGTCTTTTTAGATAAATGGGAACTTTAAATACGAAAATAATTTACCGCTTTTTAGGAGTTACAGCCATCTTAAATGGGCTGTTTATGTTTTTAGCAGTACCCTTTAGCGTTTACCATAATGAACCAGAAAAATGGGGCATTTTAAATGCAGGAATTATTACTGTTTTTATTGGCATTCTGCTCTACTTTTTAAACAAGCCTACTAATAAAAATATTCAAAAAAAAGAAGGATACTTAATTGTAACCTTAGGTTGGTTAACACTCTCTTTTACAGGAATGTTACCGTACCTTCTTTCTGGAGCAATACCAGGTATCTCAGACGCCTTTTTTGAAACTATTTCTGGGTATTCTACAACAGGCTCTTCTATTATAACAGATTTAGAAAATATGCCAAAAGGCATTCTTTTTTGGCGAAGTGCAACGCATTGGATTGGTGGCATGGGAATTATTGTTTTAACCATTGCTATTTTACCACTTTTAGGAATTGGAGGAATGCAACTTTTTATGGCAGAAGCTCCTGGGCCATCTGCAGATAAATTACACCCTAGAATTACGGATACTGCTAAAAGGCTGTATTTAATCTATGTAATTTTAACCGCAGTTGAGTTTTTCTTATTAAAATTTGCCGGCATGACTTGGTTCGACGCTATAAATCATGCAATGGCAACCATGAGTACCGGAGGTTTTTCTACAAAATCTGACAGTATTGCCTTTTACAACAGCCAGCCATTAATACAATACATTATTATCTTTTTTATGTTTGTTGCAGGTACCAATTTTGTACTTACCTATTTTGCCTTAAAAGGAAAGGTTCAAAAAGTTTTTAAGAGTGAAGAGTTTAAATATTATTTATTCGGAATCTTAGGAGTTTCTGCACTTGTAGCTGTTCTTATTCTCTTTTTTCAAGACCCTAATTTAGAAACGGTTTTAGCACATCCAAAAGTATTAGGAGAAACAGAAAGCGCTATAAGACATGCCTTGTTTATGGTTACCTCTGTGGTAACTACTACTGGGTTTGTAACTGCAGACTTTACCATGTGGAACTTCTTTGCAACGGGTATTTTCTTTGCATTATTTTTTACAGGAGGCTCTGCAGGTTCTACCAGTGGTGGTGTAAAAGTGGTGAGACATATTATAATGCTAAAGAACAGTTTTTTAGAATTTAAAAAAGCATTGCATCCAAATGCAATTGTTCCTGTAAGACTAGATGGTAAAACGGTAAATCAAACCATTGTTTTTAACATCTTATCTTTCTTTATTATCTACATGCTAATTTTTATTATTTCTTCAGTAATACTCACCTTATTTGGTTTAGACTTTATGTCTGCATTAGGAGCGGCAGCGTCTTCTTTAGGAAATATAGGCCCAGCAATTGGCTCTGTAAGCCCGGTAGATAATTTTGCGCATTTATCAAACGCAGCAAAATGGTTTTGTTCTTTCTTAATGCTCATTGGAAGGCTAGAGCTATTTACAGTGCTAATCCTTTTTAGTCCGTTCTTTTGGAGAAAGAATTAAACCTACCAAAGTTAAATATTAGATTACAACTATTCTTGTAAACTACTTTTTAATAAGCTTTACCATTCTAAACCATCGTTTTTAATTCCTCAAAATCTAAACCACCATAATTACCAGAACTCATTAATAAAAGTGCTGTGTTTTCTAGGTTTTGCTGAAACAAAAATTCTTTAAATTCTTGCGGATTTGTATAAATAATCAAATCATCTCTCTCGAATGCACCTGCAATTTGTGCTTCCGTTACTTCTTCTAATTGCTTAATTTTTACTGCATGAGGAGAATAAAAGACTACTGCTTTATCAGCTGCATCTAAGGCTCCTTTATATTCGGCTAAAAATTCTGCATTTAAACTAGAATAGGTATGCAACTCTAAACAAGCTAAAACAGTTCTGTTGGCATATTGGGCTTTAACTGCCTGTGTGGTTGCTGCTACTTTACTAGGGCTGTGCGCAAAATCTTTATAAATTACAGAAGCTTTATTTTCTACTATTTTTTCTAGACGCTTACTTGCACCACTAAAACTTTCAATTGCTTCATAAAAATCATCTTCGTCAATTCCCATGTGTTGACAAATCCATTTTGCACCTGCTAGATTTTGAAGATTATGTATTCCAAAAATCTCTAAAGGCAAATCACCTTCAGCAGTTTCTAAATAGGTAATTCCGTTTTCTATATAATGATTTGGGGTTTGATATGCATATTTCTTAATCTGATTTACAGATGCTTCTACTACTTCCTTTACAACGGTATCTTCTTCATTATACACCATACTTCCGCCAGGAACCATAGAATCTGTAAAAATTCTAAACTGGTCTGTGTAGTTTTCAAAAGTTGGAAATACATTAATATGATCCCATGCAATTCCACTTAACAAAGCAATGTTTGGTTTATATAAATGAAATTTAGGACGCATATCTATAGGTGAACTCAAATACTCATCGCCCTCTAAAACCATAAAATCATTTTCATCTGTTAGATGTACCATGGTTTCAAAACCTTCTAATTGGGCACCCACCATGTAATCTACTTCTTTTTCATGATAGTTTAATACGTGTAAAATCATAGAAGTTATGGTAGTTTTTCCGTGAGAACCACCAATTACAACTCGGGTTTTATCTTTAGATTGCTCGTATAAAAACTCTGGATACGAATAAATTTTCAAACCAAGTTCTTGTGCTTTTAACAACTCTACATTGTCTTTTTTTGCATGCATCCCTAGAATTATAGCATCTAATTTTAGGGAGATTTTTTCAGGAAACCAACCAAACTCATTGGGTAATAAACCGTATTTCTCTAATCGAGATTTAGACGGATTGTGAATTGTGTCATCACTTCCAGAGACAAGATCTCCTTTTTGGTGCAAAGCAATTGCAAGGTTGTGCATTGCGCTTCCGCCAATGGCAATAAAATGAATATTCATTTAACAAAAAATTTAGAAAAGTAAAAATACAAAAGCTTTCTACAAAAGAAAGTATATTTAGCAGTAAGATATTTATCTTATTCGAAAATAATTAACCCTGTAAGATGATTAAATAAGTTATTTATCATCCTTAAGCAGCACTCTTGTTGGTGTATCTTGTCCGTTAATAATACTTTCTGTGCCCTTTGCAACAGCTTGTATTGTTTGTGTAATTACTGTCATATTTAAGGTTTCAGCCTCATCTGATAGTTGATGGTAATCTGGGTCTACATCTATTGGAGTTGTAGAGAACGTATGAGAAGGCACCCCTAACCTGGCCAAAGAGGCATTATCTGATCTAAAAAATAAATTAAAATTTTTATACGGATCTGGAAATAATTGATATCCTGAACCCTCTAAATTTTTCTGAATTATCTTACCGAAATCTGAGCGCTCAAAACCTGTTAACCAGGCCGTATTTGGGCCAAAACTTGGTGTTTTACCAATCATTTCTAAATTAATTCCTGCAACAAACTTTGCAGCATCAATGCCTTTACCAAAATGAGTAGAACCTATTAGACCCATTTCTTCCGCAGTAAAAGCAGCAAAAACTAGGGTTCTTTCGTTGCCTACTTTTTTAAAATGTGCAGCCAAAGCCAGCACACCCGTTACGCCAGAGGCATCATCATTTGCCCCATTATAAATAAGGTCTCCTTCTCCATTTATCTTCATTCCTAAATGATCATAATGTGCAGAAATAATTACATATTCTTCTTTTTTACTTTTTCCTTCTAAAACTCCAATAATATTACTAGAAGTAATATCTTCTTTTGTTCTTCTATTTTTAAAAGTAAAGGTTTGCCTGTAATTTTCTAAATCACTAAAAGTAGACAATCCTATTTTTTTGAATTCATTTTCTATATAGACAGCTGCTTTTTCAATTCCTGCAGTTCCAGATTTTCTTCCTTCCATATTATCTGCAGCCAATGTGTACAAATGTTTTCTAACAAGGTTAGAATCTATTACAATATTATTTGTAGTATTTTTTATTGTGGTAGCAGTAGTTGTATTCTCTTTTACGTTTACAACATCATCTCCTTTAGTGTGCACACCACAGTTAAAAAAAGTTACGAATACTATTAAAAAACTCACTATTTTTTTCATCTTTATGCTTATTTAAGAAGTTTAAATATAACATTTAAATGAAGAATAAGAGCATTTTTATTGATTCTTAACTTGCTTTTAATTTCAGCCTTTCTGCATCTTATTTTTATGTATTTTTGTTGAAAATTTTTACAAATGATTTTATCTGAAATTCCGAATATAAAACATACAGATGCTAATAACTTTTTTCTATTAGCAGGACCTTGTGCTATAGAGAGTGAAGAAATGGCTTTACGCATTGCTGAGAAAGTAATTACAATAACAGACAAATTAGCAATACCTTATATTTTTAAGGGAAGTTTTAAAAAAGCAAACAGAAGTAGAATTGATAGTTTTACGGGTATTGGAGATGAAAAAGCTTTAAAAATTTTACGTAAAGTTTCAGAAACTTTTAATGTTCCTACAGTAACAGATATTCATGAAGTTTCAGATGCCATAAAAGCGGCAGAATATGTAGACGTTTTACAAATTCCTGCTTTCTTAGTGCGCCAAACAGACTTGGTAGTTGCAGCAGCAAAAACAGGAAAGGTTGTAAACTTAAAAAAAGGACAGTTTATGAGCCCGTCTGCAATGAAACACGCAGTGCAAAAGGTGATAGATGCAGGTTCTCATAAAGCTTGGATTACAGATAGAGGAACCATGTTTGGTTACCAAGATATGATTGTAGATTTTAGAGGAATTCCTGAAATGCGCGAATTTGCACCTACCATATTAGATGTTACTCATTCTTTACAACAACCAAATCAGACTGCCGGTGTTACAGGGGGAAGACCAGAAATGATTGAAACAATTGCAAGAGCAGGAATTGTAAATAACGTAGACGGGCTGTTTATAGAAACTCATTTTGATCCTAAAAACGCAAAATCTGATGGAGCAAACATGTTGCATTTAGATAACTTAGAAGGTTTATTAACCAACCTAGTTGCTATAAGACAAACCATTAATAAATTATAAACTCATTATAAAACTTACCAAAACCATTCAAATTTTAAAATTTGAATGGTTTTTTTGTACTAAACAGCTATTCTTCAAAGGGCTTCAGCAGAATTAAAAAATAATTGCATTCATTTTTTTGTATATTTACAGACGGTTGAATAATTTTATGGCAAACAATAAACATTTACACGATAATTTTGAAGTTAATTTTAATTTAAAAGGTTTTTCAAGTATTCTAATAGGCATCTATTTTTTCCTTTTAAGTATTGCTTATAAATACGTAATAACTAACTTTTTGGTTGATGATCATACTCTAGGTATGCTATCGCCTCAAATTATTGAAATTATCTTTATTTCTCTAGCCGGTATTTTTATTCTCTTTTCTTCTTTAGCACTGTTTTTTAGTGGAAAAAGAACTTCGAAAAATTTTCACCTTTTATTATGGAATGGTAAAACGAAAGTTGCTTTTTTAAAGTATGTAATAGGTATCGTATTTCTCTTTGCTCTATTAATAATTTTGATGAATTTAGGCTTGGTAGATTATATTACACCTAGTTTTCTATTTACATATGCAATTTTTTTACTACTTGTTAAAAGTAACTTTCGTAAAAATATAATTATATTAAGTCTTCTATCTTTGCTACTAGGTATTTATTGTTTCATAATTCCTAGCTATTGGTATTCTTCATTTACTATTTTAGCAATAGCGCATGCTACTTATGGCATTGTAGAAAGGTAACCTTGGTTAGGTAAAGTCTCTTTGAATTCTCCTAATTATATCCTCTAAACCATTCAATTGAAGCTCATAAACTAACTCCATTTGTTTTCCTAATTTACCCGCAGGAAATCCTTTTGTTTTATACCAAACAATATAATGTTCTGGCAAGTCAATTAAAAACCTGCCTTTATACTTACCAAAAGGCATTTTCATTTTTGCTAAATCAATAAGAAACTGTCTGTCTTCAATCATTATTCTTTGCCATCAATATAATCCTGCAAGTATGAAAAGCGTGCAGTAAGTTTTCCGTTTTCTGTCATCTTAGCGCGTTCTAAAACACCGTCTTTATCATTATTAAAAAAGGCAGGAATTACGTGCTCTAAAAACATTTCTCCAAACCCCTCACTTGCGTCTTTAGGTAATTCACAAGGCAAATTATCTACTGCCATTACTACAATGGCATCTTTATCATTATAATCTACCTCAGACGCTGTTTGTGCATTGTAACCATAAATTGGGTTTGCAATAGTAGAAGCTCTTAATGTTGAAGCCACAGGACCATCTACATCACAAGAAATGTCTGCAACAAATTTTATTTTAAAATTTGCAGATTTTGCATCTTCTCTTGAATATAAATAAGGTGCACCATTTCCGAAGAAATGACCTGCAATAAAGAAATCTGTAACCTTGGCAAAACGCATAAAATTAGAAACATATGCTTCTGGGTGGTTATAGAAATGTCTATTTGTGGTATTAATACCCTCTTTACATTTGTTATAATCTAAGACATCTACCAAACAATATACAGGTTCATTATAGGTTTCAGAGAGATATGCTGCCACCGATACTTCTTTAATTTCCATGGCATCTAACATCTCTTTTGCACCGTATGCTACCTTACCATTTCCGGTTAATAGTATTTTTATATTTGGTAATTTTATGTTGTTTAATGCTGTAATTAATTCTTGCTGACTGTCTAAACTTTCTGCTTTTGGCAAACTAAAATTTGCTGTTTTTAGACCTATTGCTCTAAAACCATTATAGGCACCAACAATACCTGCATAACGACCAAAGCCAATAAGGCGTGCACCGTTTTCTTTAATAATAGTTTCATGGTCATACAACGCTATATTTTTCTCTAGAATTGCATTTAACAAATCTCTGTTATAAGGTTGCTTTTTAATAGTATGGCTAAAGAAGAAATACTTTTTATTAGGTATTAAGGCTTCAATAGGTACTTCTTTTACTCCGAATAAAACATCACAACTGGCCATTTTCTCTGAAACTTCTAGGCCTGCTTCGATATACTGTTTGTCTTTAAAAACTCGAATATCAGAACTTTCTACAACAAGTTGTGCCTCTGTAAATTGCTCTTTAAAATCTTTTAATTTTTCAGGTGAAAAAACAACTCTTCTATCTGGTGGATTTTTACGTTCTTTTATAATGCCAAACTTCATAATCTTCTCTTTTTTTTGTGCCGAAACAAGTTCAGAATAAATAGAATAATATTTGCTCGAAGATATTAGATTTTATAATGATAAACAACTGTATTTTTTATACTTTTGTACTCGGAATTTTCATTTAACAGAAAATACCTCTTTGACATTTTGGGGACGACTGGTTTTGACAGCAAGGACAGTGAATTTGTAAGCATATCGAGTTATGAAATAACACTCGTAAAACCTAATTTCAACTTTTTAAACGGCGAAGATAACTACGCTTTAGCTGCATAATCCGAATTATAGTAGGATTGGCCTCGGCACACTAGGTGTGCAAGCTTTATGTCCACGAACAGCCTTGATTTACGGCGTTTCACTTTTGGATATCGTAAAAGTAAATATAGGAAACCTGATACTTTGACGGGTTTTTGAAACTAAAGAAGCTAAGTTTAAAGTGGATTGTTCTTAATCAGCTTTAAATCGAAAATTAAGAAAGAACTATATATGTAGAAAGCTTTTTGGCTGCTTGTTTGGACCCGAGTTCGATTCTCGGCGTCTCCACTTTATTA
>Ga0308012_10000174_pt1 | contig 41644 bp, 33 predicted proteins | sample Neamet179_FD_203133 | JGI IMG/M metagenome (GOLD analysis project Ga0308012, IMG submission 203133) | Marine microbial communities from water near the shore, Antarctic Ocean - #179 | ecosystem: Environmental > Aquatic > Marine > Unclassified | place: Southern Ocean | collected 2014-07-25 | reverse complement strand
GGTTTCTGGGAATATCATTTTTGCTGATTATTTAGATGTCATGTACATCCCGAATTCTGGGGAAATGACTGTTTTCATCTTGGCATTTGCAGGCGCTTTAATTGGCTTTTTGTGGTACAATACATATCCTGCTCAAGTTTTTATGGGAGATACAGGAAGTTTAACAATTGGAGGAATTATAGCCGTCATTGCAATTTCAATTCGTAAAGAATTGTTGCTGCCAATTTTAGCAGGAGTTTTTGTTGTAGAAAACCTTTCAGTAATCCTGCAAGTTTTTTGGTTTAAATACACTAGAAAGAAATTTGGAGAAGGTAGAAGAATCTTTAAAATGGCACCTCTACATCATCATTATCAGAAGTTAAGTTATCACGAAAGTAAGATTGTTGTCCGTTTTTGGATTGTAGGAATTCTGTTAGCAGTATTTGCAATTGTTACTTTGAAATTGAGATAAATGGAAAGGTTAGTCATTTTAGGGGGAGGAGAAAGTGGTGTTGGAACTGCAATCTTAGGGAAACAAAAAAAATATGAAGTTTTTGTTTCAGACAAGGGTGCGATATCAAAAAAATATAAAGAAGTTCTTTTAAATAATGACATTGATTTTGAAGAAAATCAACATACAGAAAGCAAGATTTTAAATGCTGATCTAGTAATGAAAAGTCCTGGAATTCCGGACAAAGTTGCGTTAGTTCAAAAATTGATTGAAAACTCAATACCTGTTATTTCTGAAATTGAATTTGCTGCTCAATTTACAAAGGCAACAATTATCGGAATTACAGGTTCAAACGGAAAAACAACAACAACATTATTATTACATCATATTTTAAAAAATGCGGGTTTAAGTGTTGGGGTTGCAGGGAATATTGGAGACAGTTTTGCACAACAAGTCGCGGAAGGAACGTCTGAAAATTATGTTTTAGAATTAAGCAGTTTTCAGTTAGATGGAATCGAGAATTTTAACAGTCATATTGCAATTTTAACCAATATTACACCAGATCATTTAGATCGATATGACTATGATTTTAATAATTACATCGCATCAAAATTTAGAATTACAAAGAACCAGAAGGAAACAGATTATTTAATTTATGACGCAGATGATGAAGCAATCAATAATTGGTTAAAAGAAAATAAAACAAGCGCAAAATTAGTTCCGTTTTCACTTGAAAAAGAATTAGAATATGGAGCCTATATCAAAGACAATAACATAATTATCAACATTAATAAAGACAAAATTAACATGCCGTTATCAACTTTATCAATTAAAGGAAAACATAATACAAAGAATGCTATGGCAGCAACAATGGCTGCTCAAATATTAAAGATTCGAAAACAAAATATAAAGGAAAGTTTAGAAGACTTTGAAGGTGCCGAACATCGTTTAGAAAACGTTGCAAAGGTGGGCGATGTAGAATATATCAATGATTCTAAAGCAACCAATGTAAATGCTACTTTTTATGCATTAGAATGCATGGACAAAACAACAGTTTGGATTGTTGGAGGTGTAGATAAAGGAAATGATTATAACGATTTATTGCCTTTGGTTCGTGAAAAAGTAAAAGCAATTGTTTGTTTAGGTCTTGATAATGATAAAATTAAAAACATGTTTGGTAATGTCGTAGATATTATTGTTGAAACTGCTGGAGCAGAAGAAGCTGTAAAGGTTTCTCATAAGTTAGCAGAAAGAGGAGAAGTGGTTTTGTTGTCTCCTGCATGTGCAAGTTTTGATTTATTTGATAATTATGAAGACAGAGGGCGTCAGTTTAAAAAAGCAGTAAGAAGCTTGTAGAGCGTTTAATTATATAAGCGTTTAATAAAAAAAAAGAATATCTAATACATAACAATTTCCCCTTTTTTGGAGAGATTAAGAACGGCTAATGAAAATTATTTTTAGACATATACAAGGAGATCGAACCATTTGGGCAATTGTTGCTATTTTGGCGATATTCTCATTTATGCCTGTGTACAGTGCAAGTACAAATTTGGTGTATGTTGTTGGTTCTGGTTCAACTTTAGGATATTTAGTAAAACACATGGTTTTATTAATTATGGGTTTTGGTATTATTTACGGAGTTCATAAGATTCCGTATCGGTATTTTTCTGGAGGATCTGTTTTAATGTTACCAATTGTAATTGTTCTATTGATTTTTACATTGGCTCAAGGAACGACAATTGGTGGCGCAAATGCAAGTAGGTGGATTCGCATTCCGTTTGTAGGTATCGGTTTCCAAACATCGACTTTGGCAGGGTTGGTTTTGATGGTGTATGTTGCAAGATATTTAGCAAAAAATAAAGAAAAGAAAATCAATTTTAAAGAAAGTTTATTACAGCTTTGGTTGCCAGTAGCGACTGTTTTAATATTGATATTGCCTGCAAATTTCTCGACAACGGCAATTATTTTTGTAATGATTTTAACGGTAACTTTTATCGGAGGTTATCCAATAAAGTATATCGGATTTATTCTTGGAGCAGGAATTTTAGCGCTATCATTTTTTGTTTTAATAGCCAAAGCTTTTCCAGATGCAATGCCAAATAGAGTACAAACTTGGCAAAATAGAATTGAAAATTTTTCTGATTCAGAAAATAAAGAAGCCTATCAAGTAGAAAAAGCAAAAATAGCCATTGCAACAGGAGGGCCTTTAGGAGTTGGTCCTGGTAAAAGTGTTCAGAAAAACTTTTTACCTCAATCTTCATCAGATTTTATTTTCGCAATTATTGTTGAAGAATATGGTTTAGTAGGTGGGGTTTTAATTGTATTTATTTACTTTTTACTGTTCTTTAGAATGTTTGTGGTGATTAGAAAAACAACCACCGTTTTTGGAACATTGTTAGTGGTTGGTGTTGGTTGTCCAATTATATTTCAAGCAACCATAAATATGGCAGTTGCGACCAATTTGTTTCCAGTAACTGGCCAAACGTTACCGTTAATTAGTAGTGGAGGTACTTCTATTTGGATGACTTGTTTTGCATTAGGAATGATTCTTAGTGTAAGTGCGTCAAAAGAAGAAACAGAAGATGATATTTTAGATGATAACCCTTTAGATATTCTACATGAAACCATATAATATACTTATTTCTGGAGGAGGAACAGGAGGTCATATATATCCTGCAATAGCAATTGCGAACGAATTTAAATTACGGTATCCAGATGCAAATATTCTATTTGTAGGCGCGAAAGATAGAATGGAAATGGAAAAAGTTCCGCAAGCGGGATTTGATATAAAAGGATTATGGATTTCTGGAGTACAAAGAAAAATAACAGTAGATAATTTATCTTTTCCTTTTAAACTGATCAGTAGTTTGTGGAGAGCAAGAAAAATTATTAAGCAATTTAAACCAGATATAGCAATTGGTACCGGAGGTTTTGCAAGTGGACCAACTTTAATCGTTGCAAACAGAATAGGAATTCCGACTTTAATACAAGAACAGAATTCTTTCCCAGGAATTACGAATAAATTATTGAGTAAAAAGGCAAACAAAATTTGTGTGGCTTATGATCATTTAGAACGTTTTTTTCCTTCGGATAAAATTATAAAAACAGGGAATCCTGTTCGTCAAGATTTGTTAACCATTCATTCGAAAAGAGAAGCAGCAGTAACTTTTTTTAAGTTAGATAAAGGTAAGAAAACAATTTTGGTTTTAGGTGGAAGTTTAGGAGCAAGAAAAATAAATGAATTAATAGAAAATAATTTAGAGTTCTTTAAGGAACAAGAAGTGCAAGTTATTTGGCAATGTGGAAAACTCTATTTTGATGACTATAAAAAGCACAACGATTTAGAATATGTGCAAGTAGATCAATTTATAAATAGAATGGACTTGGCGTATGCGGCTTCAGATATTATTATTTCTAGAGCAGGCGCAAGTTCTGTTTCAGAATTGTGTATTGTTGGTAAACCAGTAATTTTTATTCCGTCACCAAATGTAGCGGAAGATCATCAAACAAAAAATGCAAAGTCAATTGTAGATAAACATGGCGCTATTTTGTTAAAAGAAAGTGACTTGGAAACCTTTCCTATTGTTTTTGAAACGCTTTTAAAAGATAGAGGAAAGCAAGAGCATTTATCAGAAAACATAAAAGAATTAGCATTACCAGGAGCAACAACAGGTATTGTAAATGAAATTGAAAAATTATTAAAAAAGTGAATTTAGAAAACATACATAACATTTACTTTGTTGGAATTGGAGGCATCGGAATGAGCGCAATCGCTCGTTATTTTGCAGTCAATGGAAAACGTGTAGCTGGTTATGATAAAACGCCGTCTCAAATAACTTCAGGTTTAGAAGAATTGGGTGTTAAAATTCATTTTGAAGATCGCTTAAAAAATATACCAATTTCTTTTTTAGATAAGAACAAAACCTTGGTTGTGTATACACCTGCGGTTTCTGAAAACCATACAGAATTAAATTACTTTTTAGATAACAATTTTACAGTTTTAAAAAGAGCGGAAATTTTAGGAAAAATTACTGAAAACACTTTTTGTTTAGCGGTTTCAGGTACGCATGGAAAAACAACAACGTCTGCTATTCTGGGGCATATTATGTTTCAAGAAAAAGCAACTTCTTTTTTAGGCGGAATTGCAGAAAATTACAACTCAAATTTAATTTTGGGTGAAGACAAAGTTTCTGTTGTTGAAGCAGATGAATTTGATCGATCTTTCTTGCAATTGAGTCCTAATATTGCTTGTGTAACTTCTATGGATGCAGATCATTTAGATATTTATGGAGAAGCAGCAGCTTTAGAAGAGTCGTTTGTCGCCTTTACAAATAAAGTTTCTGATACTTTAATTGTAGCAAAAGGTTTGCCTTTGGAAGGGTTAACGTATGCTGTAAATGAAGATGCGGATTACAAAGCTTTTAATGTGAAGATTGAAAGCGGAAAATATGTTTTTGATGTGCAAACTCCATCCAAAATTATAGAAAATATTGAATTTTATTTACCTGGAAATCACAATGTAATGAATGCTTTGGCGGCTTTAGCAATGGCAGATGTATACGGAATTTCATTAGAAAGTATCAAGTTGAGTTTATCAAGTTTTAAAGGGGTGAAACGTAGGTTTTCTTATAAAATTAAAACCAACGATTTTGTTTTGATTGATGATTACGCACATCATCCAACAGAAATAAATGCAGTAGAAAATTCGATAAGAGAAATGTATCCTGCTGAAAAAGTGTTGGTTGTTTTTCAGCCACATTTATTTTCTAGAACAAGAGATTTTATTGATGATTTTGCATCAGCGTTATCAAAGTTTGATGAAATTTTGTTGTTAGATATTTATCCTGCAAGAGAATTACCAATCGTTGGAGTAAATTCTGAATGGTTATTCAATAAAATCGATAATACGCATAAAAAATTGACTCAAAAAAATAATTTAGTAAAAGATATTAAAAATTCATCCGCAAAAGTAGTCGTAATGTTAGGTGCTGGTGATATTGGAGTGATGATAGATGAGGTAACAAATCAACTTTTAAAACCACTAGAAAATGAAGTTTAAAGGGGTTTTGAAATACTTGTTATTTGTAGTATTGGTAGTTGGTTTGGGGTTTTTATGTCATTTTTCATTAGAAAGAAATCAGCAAAAAAAAGTATCCGAAATTGTGATCGAATTTGAAGATGGAAACAATAATTTTTTGACATATTCAATGGTTGATAAATTGTTAATACAAAATAACGAAACAGTACAAAACCAAGCAAAATCTGTGATAAATTTATACGGTTTAGAAAACAAGATTTCAGAAAATCCGTATGTAGAAAAAGCAGCCGTCTTTTTAACGATAGGTGGTCGGTTGAAATCAATGATCAAACAACGGGTTCCGGTTGCAAGAATTATTTATAAAGATGATTCTTATTACATTGATAAACAAGGTGTAAAAGTGCCTTTGTCAGATAATTATTCTGCCAGAGTACTATTGGTTTCTGGAGTTAAAAATGAGGAAGATATTAAAGAAATATTGCCTTTGGTAACTTTAATTTTAGCCGATATTTTTTTGCAAAAAGAGATTGTTGGAATTCAAAAATCTGACGTTGATGAGTATCAATTTTCAGTAAGAAGTGGCAATTATAAAATTGATTTTGGGAAATTAGCTGAAGTTGATGTGAAATTTAAGAAGTTAAAAGCGTTTTATAACAAAACATTTGAAGATAAAACCATTAAAAAATATAATACAATAAATTTAAAATATCACAACCAAGTTGTGTGCACTAAATAAATCAAAATGGAAGACAATAAAATAGCTGTTGGTTTAGATATTGGTACCACCAAGATTGTTGCCATGATTGGTCGTAAGAACGAATATGGTAAGATTGAGGTTATTGGTATTGGAAAAGCTAAAAGTCTAGGTGTAAAACGTGGAGTTGTAAGTAATATCACCCAAACGATTCAATCAATTCAACAAGCAGTTGATGAAGCGCAAAGTGTTTCTGGTGTAGAGATTGAAGATGTCGTTGTTGGTATTGCCGGTCAGCATATTAGAAGCTTACATCATAGTGATTATATTACAAGAAGCAATGCTGATGAAGTTATAGACGAAGATGATATTGACAATTTAGTGAACCAAGTTCATAAGTTGGTGATGTTACCTGGAGAAGAAATTATCCATGTTTTGCCACAAGAATTTAAAGTAGATTCTCAAGCAGAAATCAAAGAACCCGTAGGGATGTATGGTGGACGTTTGGAAGCTAATTTTCATGTGGTTGTTGGGCAAGTTTCATCTATTAGAAATATTGGGCGTTGTGTAAAAAGTGCCGGTTTAGGGTTAAGTGAAATTACTTTAGAACCTTTAGCATCTGCATCTGCAGTATTAAGTCAAGAAGAAAAAGAAGCAGGAGTTGCTTTAATTGATATAGGAGGAGGAACAACTGATTTAGCAATTTTTAAAGACGGAATTATTAGACACACAGCTGTAATTCCTTTTGGAGGAAATGTGATTACAGATGATATTAAAGAAGGTTGTTCTATCATAGAGAAACAAGCTGAATTATTAAAAATTAAGTTTGGTTCTGCATGGCCAGGAGAAAATAAGGAAACAGAAATTGTTTCTATTCCTGGGTTAAGAGGACGAGAGCCTAAAGAAATCACATTAAAGAATTTATCAAAAATTATACATGCAAGAGTTCAAGAAATTATTGAACATGTGTATTTGGAGATAAAAAATTACGGACATGAAACTGCAAAAGGAAAACTAATTGCAGGTATTGTTTTAACTGGTGGAGGTTCTCAACTAAAACATTTACGTCAATTAGTAGAATATATCACTGGTATGGATGCAAGAATAGGTTTTCCTAACGAGCATTTAGCAGGTGATTCTGATGACGGTTTGTCGAGCCCTTCTTACGCTACAGCAGTTGGTCTGTTAATGGTAGGTTTAGAAAAAGATCTGAAAATAGATAAGGATGAAGAAATTCTTGAAGAAATTACTTCTGAATCAGATGAAGAAGTAAAAGAGGGAACTCAACCAAAAATTGAAGACAAATCGAAACCTAAGAAGAAATCCTTTTTCGAGAAATTCACAGAAGGATTAAAGGATTTTCTAGACAACGCTGAGTAAAATTTGCGAGAAGAGTACGGTTAAAAGAATAAAAATTAATAAAAATTAAAAAAGATAAACGTTATTATGAGCTCAGAAATTGATAACATTTTATTTGACATGCCAAAAACACAATCGAATACCATAAAAGTAATTGGTGTTGGTGGTGGTGGAAGCAATGCAGTAAATCATATGTTTACCCAAAGCATAAAAGGAGTGGATTTTGTAATCTGTAATACAGATGCACAAGCTCTAGATAATAGTCCTGTTCCTAATAAAATACAATTAGGAGTAAACTTAACATCTGGTTTAGGTGCAGGTGCAAATCCAGAAGTTGGAGCACAAGCAGCTAAAGAAAGCATGCAAGAAATTCAGCAAATGTTAAATACCCAAACAAAAATGGTATTTATCACTGCAGGAATGGGTGGTGGAACTGGTACGGGAGCTGCACCAATTATTGCAAAAATTGCCAAAGATATGGACATCTTAACAGTTGGTATTGTAACAATGCCATTTGCTTTCGAAGGAAAAAGACGTTCAAAACAAGCTCAGTTGGGAATCGATGAACTACGTCAAAATGTAGATTCTTTAATTGTAATCAACAATAATAAATTACGTGAAGTTTATGGAAACCTAGGTTTTAAAGCTGGTTTCTCTAAAGCTGATGAAGTTTTATCTACTGCTTCTAAAGGAATTGCAGAAGTAATTACACATCACTACAAACAAAATATTGACTTGCATGATGCTAAAACTGTACTTTCTAATAGTGGTACAGCGATTATGGGTTCTGCAAAAGAAGAAGGGCAAGACAGAGCAAAGACTGCCATTGTAAAAGCATTAGATTCTCCTTTATTAAATGATAATAAAATTACAGGTGCTAAAAATGTATTGCTGTTAATTGTATCTGGAACGAACGAAGTTACATTAGATGAAATTGGTGAAATCAACGATTATATTCAAGATGAAGCTGGTTATGATGCCAATATTATTATGGGTATCGGAGAAGATGAAGAATTGGGAGATGCAATTGCTGTAACGATTGTTGCGACTGGTTTTGCATCAGATCAACAAAGTACGATTACAAATACAGAAGTAAAAAAAATTATTCATACGCTAGAGGATGAACAAAAAGCTACTTATAACTTTACAGAAAATACAGTAACTAAATCCCCAGCTTTAGATACTCCAATTTCTAATACAGGAACAGAAAAAATTATACATGTTTTAGTGGATGATGTTGTGCCTACAAAACCAAAAATGGATTTAGTAGCTACAAACTCAGTTATTGCAGATATACCAGTAATTTTTGAAGAGGTTTCTATTGATGCCGTTTCTGAAGATGATTTTATCATTACGGACGCTGTAAAAGTTGAAGAACAAATTGAAGAAGTGCCAATGCAACTTCTAACAGATTTAATATTTGATTTACCTTTAAATCCGAATGCAGTAGTAAAATCTGAAGATGAAATTAGATTTAATTTAAATGTAGAGAAAGAATTAAATATCCATGAAATTGAAGTTCATGGAGCACAAGAAGTTGAGGTTGAAAAGGAAGAGGTTGAAAAAAGATATATTTTAGAAGATTTTGATGTGCAGCCAACCATCGGTAAAAGTTCTAGTTTTGTTGAGAAAACAGTAACTGATAGCACAGTAGTTGAGGAAGAAGAAATTCAATTTGAATTAAAAACAGCAAAACCTCAATCAGAAATTAATAAGATTCAAACGATGAGTGAAGAAGTTTCTCCGTTAGATTTAACAATTTCTGAACTACAAAAAAGAGCAGAGGAAAGACGTAGAAAGATGAAAGGTTTCAATTATAAGTTTAATGATCAGTTAAACAAAAATATTGATGAAATAGAGCGTGAACCAGCTTATAAAAGATTGGGTATCGAATTAGATAAAAATCCATCAATCAGTAAAACGGAAACGTTATTAAAAAAGGATACTGATGATTTAGATTTTAAATCAAACAATTCTTTTTTACATGATAATGTAGATTAATCTGTCTTTAAAAGATATTAAAAATCACACCTTTTTGGTGTGATTTTTTTTTACGATTAATTAAACTTTTTAGTTTTTTCTGATTGTCGTAAACCATCAGAATAAAATAGAAAATCAAGTAGGTGCGATCTTACAAGTTTCATTATTTACTTTCGCTATTATTATTACAAAGAGGTTGGCCTGCAAATAAGCTCACGTAAGCAATAAAAATTATTTCATCTCAATATTACTATACCCTTTTTAACCACAAGTATACATGCGTTATTCTTCTTTGGAATGGAGAAACAACCTCTTTGTAATAATAATTTGCGCTGTTTTTTGTTTCAAATGCAAAAAAAAATCCATCTTAAGAAGATGGATTTGATATTTAATATGTTTTTGCTTTTAACCTAAAGCTTCTTTGATTCGTTTAATTGCTTCACGAATTTTTGATTCAGAAGCTGCATATGATAATCGGATACAATTTGGAGTTCCAAAAGCATCACCAGTTACCGTTGCAACATTTGCTTTTTCTAAAATGAATAAAGAAAAATCACTTGCGTTTTCAATTTTAAAACCCTTGATGGTTTTACCAAAGAAAGCAGAAATATCTGGAAAAACGTAAAAAGCTCCTTCAGGAACATTTACTTTAAAGCCCTCTATTTCTCTTAATAATCCAATAATGATATCTCTACGAGTTTTAAACTCATCTACCATAAATTGTATTTTAGAAACAGGTGCTAAAACTGCTGTAATTGCAGCTCTCTGTGCAATACAATTTGTGCCAGAAGTAATTTGCCCTTGCATCTTTGTACATGCTTTAGCGATCCATTCTGGTGCGCCGATATAACCAATTCTCCAACCTGTCATCGCAAATGCTTTTGCTAAACCGTTTACGGTAATGGTTCTGTCATACATGCTTTCTATTGCAGCAAAACTAAATGGTTTTGAATCGTAATTGATGTGTTCATAGATTTCATCTGATAAGATAAAAATCTTTGGATGTTTTTCTAAAACTGCTGCTAACGCTCGGTATTCTGTTTCACTATAAATAGTTCCACTAGGATTGTTTGGCGAGTTAAAGAAAATCATTTTTGTTTTAGGCGTAATTGCTGCCTCTAATTGTGCCGGAGTGATTTTAAAATCATTGTCAACAGAAGAAGGAATTTCTACATATGTTGCTTCACATAAAATAGCAATTGCAGAATAACTTACCCAATAAGGTGCTGGTAATAAAACTTCATCACCTGGGTTTAATAAAACTTGTGCAATGTTTGCAATAGATTGTTTTGCACCTGTAGAAACAACTATTTGACTAGGTTTGTAATCTAAGTCGTTATCGCGTTTAAACTTCGTGCAAATAGCTTCTTTTAATTCTACATAACCATCTACTGGGGTGTATGAACTATAATTTTGATTGATAGCTTCTATTGCTGCGTCTTTGATGAAATCTGGCGTATTAAAATCTGGTTCTCCCAAACTTAAACCGATAATATCTTTTCCTTCCGCTCTTAATTCTCTTGTTTTAGCAGCCATTGCTAAAGTTTGAGATACAGGTAAACTGTTAATTCTGTCCGATAATGGATGTGTCATTTTACTGTTGGTTGTTGTTGGTTGTTTTAGTTATGCTAATTCAGGATTTTGTCCTAAAACGCCCAAATGTCTAAAGTGTTCTATAATTGCTTTACGCATTGTTTCGTATTCATTATAAGGCAAATTAAATTCCTTGGCAGTTGCTTTTACAATTTTAGCTAATTTATCATAATGTACATGAGAAATATGTGGAAAAATATGATGCTCAACTTGATGATTTAAACCACCTGTATAAAAGTTTACCAACTTGTTGCTAGGTGCAAAGTTAGAGGTTGTGTATAATTGGTGGACTGCCCACGTGTGTTCTAAATTTCCATCTTTATCTGGAATTGGCATTTCGGTATTTGGTACAATATGTGCCAATTGAAAAACCAAACTTAAAATCATACCAGCAGTATAATGCATTACAAAAAAACCGATTAAAATTTTCCACCAAGCAACGTCTAAAACCAATAAAGGTAAAACAATCCAAAGTGCATAATACACAATTTTAGAGATGATTAATTTAGTCCATTCTGTTGTTGGATTTGGAAATTCACCGTAAGATAATTTACGTTTTAAATAGCTGTGCATTTGCTTAACATCAGTAGTAATTGCCCAGTTAATTGTTAACAAACCGTATAAGAATATAGAATAATATTTTTGAAGTTTATGAATTTTCAACCATTTAGAATGTTGTGAAAAACGGATGATTCTACCCGCATCTATATCTTCATCATGGTCTTTAACATTCGTAAATGTATGGTGTAAAACATTGTGTTGTACTTTCCAGTTATAAACGTTACCGGCAAGAATATAGATACTACTTCCCATTAGTTTATTAACCCATTTTCTTTTAGAAAATGATTCATGATTAGCATCGTGCATTACATTCATTCCAACACCAGCCATTCCAATTCCGGTAACAACCATTAAAACACCCATTAACCATTGAGGCATCGTAATTGTTAAGATCAAAATAAAAGGGACTAAAAATAGTGAAAACATAACAATTGCTTTCGTATACAATTTCCAGTTTCCAGTTCTTTTTATATTATTTTCTTTGAAATAGGTGTTTACTCTTTTGTTTAGAGTTCTAAAGAATTTCGCTTTATCTGCTCTCGAAAAGTTTATTGTTTTCATGTGTGTTGTCTATAATACTGCGAAAATATACTATTTATAATTGCTTCATATGATAAACGTTAGTTTTTGTAAAGAATTGTTGATTGCAAATAACTATTTTTGCAATTCAAAATTTTATTATTGATGGAAATTATACACAAATACTTTAAAGATTTAACAGCAATTCAAATTGAACAGTTTTCTAAACTTCAAGAATTATATAAAGATTGGAATTTAAAAATAAACGTAGTTTCTAGAAAAGATATAGACGAATTGTATTTGCGTCATGTATTACATTCTTTGGCAATTGCAAAAGTGGTGCAATTTAAACCAGGTTCGAAAGTGTTAGATGTTGGTACAGGTGGAGGTTTCCCAGGTATTCCGTTGGCAATTTTATTTCCTGAAACGCAGTTTCATTTGGTGGATTCTATCGGTAAAAAAATAAAAGTAGTAAATGAAGTTGCAGAAGGTTTAGGTTTAACAAACGTAAAAACGACAAATGGTAGAGTCGAAGAGGTTAAAGATACCTATGATTTTATTGTAAGTAGAGCAGTAGCGCACATGGAAACTTTTGTTCGTTGGACAAGAGGTAGAATTGCTAAAAAACAGAATCACGACTTAAAAAACGGAATTCTATATTTAAAAGGTGGTGATTTATCCGAAGAATTAAAATTATACACGTCTGCTACAATTTATGATTTAACAGATTACTTTGAAGAAGATTTCTATGAAACTAAAAAAATTGTTCATTTAGGAATGAAGTTTAAAGGGTAGGTTTTAGATTCGCTAACGGTGTTAGCGATATTTTTTACATCATTTTTGCTACTATTTCTTTCATCATTTTTGCAGCTAAGAAAGCCGTCATATTTTGAAAATCCCTATCTGGATTATATTCAACAATATCAGCTCCAATTACTTCTGTTTCTATGCTTTGAATTAAGTCAATAACTTGTCTAGAAGTTAATCCTCCAGGTTCGTGATGTGAAACTCCTGGAGCAAATGCAGGGTCAAAACCATCCATATCTAGAGAAATATATAACGGATTTTTAAATTTTGGTATTGTTGATAAATCCAAGTTTTTCATTTGATGTATTTCTACATTAAATTTTTCAGCTTGTTCTGCTTGATGTGTATTTAAGGTTCTTATTCCTACTTGAACTAGTTTTACTGCTAATCCATTTTCCATAATTCTTGCAAACGGACAAGCGTGTGAATAGGGGTCACCTTCAAAATTGTCATATAAATCACAATGTGCATCAATATGAAGAATATCCAATTTGGGATATTTTTCGAAATGTGCTTTAATTATCGGAAATGTAATGGAATGGTCACCGCCTAACGTAAAAACTTTTGCGCCTGAATCAAGGTGGGTTTTGGTTATTTTTTCGATATCAAAATAATTTGAAATTTCAAAGTCTCCTTTATCTTCAATTTTTGAATTTTCAATAGAAGTTAAGTTTTCTGCAAACATATTTGCAGAACCACAATTTAATGCTTCTCGAATTAAAGGTGGAGCGAGTTTAGGCCCTTTTTGATAAGAAGATTTTTCGTCAAACTGAATTCCTTGTATGATTATTTTATTCATTCTTGTTCTTTTTTAATTACTTACAACCTTAACATTGATTTAATGACCGTTTTAATAACAACTATAAGAAGACCCCAAGTTATATTTTTTTAAATTTACAAACAAACCAGATTTAAAAAGTCAAAAAATAAATAATATTTCTATTACTCCTTTATGCATCAGTTATTAGCTTTATTTTTTATTAAAAAATAGAGGAAGCTGTTTTTGTCGTAAATGTTTCTAAAAACAACATTCCTTTATAAGAATTTCCTTTTTCATTCAATTTCGGACTCCAAACAGCAATACAATATTTATCGGGATGAATCGCTATAATACCACCGCCAACTCCACTTTTACCCGGTAAACCAACCTTAAAAGCAAATTCCCCAGATTCATCATAAAAACCACAAGTAAGTAAAATTGCATTAATTCTTTTAGCCTGGCTCATTGTAAGAATTCTATGGCCTTTATTAGTAATGAAGTTATCGTCAGCTAAAAAAAGAGATATTTTAGAGAGCTCTTTACAGCTCATTTCTAAAGAACAGATATGAAAGTAAAAATCTAAAACTTCATCTACATCATTTTTTATGTTTCCAAAAGATTTTATAAAATTACAAAGCGCAATATTTCTAAAGCCAGATTTTTTTTCTGACTGTGCTACTTTTTCATTATATTTTAAATCAGTATTATTAGAAACCTCTTTGCAAAAGTCCAAAAAATCTTCTTTTGGGTTTTTAAGGTGACTGCATAAAACGTCACAAACTACAATTGCACCAGAATTTATAAAAGGATTTCTCGGTATCCCTAGGTTTGCTTCTAGCTGTAACAATGAATTAAAAGGATTTCCAGAAGGCTCAACATTAACTCTTTCCCATAATTTTGCATCCTCAAATTTGTATGCTAACGTCAGTGCAAATACTTTAGAAATACTTTGAATAGAAAACTTGGTATTAAAGTCGCCAACTCCAAAATTTTCTTTGTTTGTAGTTGTAATGTTTACACCAAAATTATCGGGAGAAACAGTTGCTAATTCAGAAATATAATTAGCGACTTCACCTGTATCATCAACGTTTTTTAATTCAAGATAAATGTCTTCAATTATTTTTTTATAATTTTCCATTGACACTGTATTATATTAGTTTTTACAAACTTATTAGAAAATTATTTAAGAAGCAACTTAAAGAATGAATCAAAAAAAAGGAACTACATTTATGTAATTCCTTTTCTACTATTTTATAAGATACTGAAACAAGTTCAGAATAACGACGTTTTTACAAAGCCTCTACAAACAAACCTTCGTCTGTTTTAGAAACTTTGGCAACGTTATTTTTAGTTAAGCCTTTTATCGTTTTATCCCATTTTTTGTTGGATAAACCAGATTGATTTTTTAAGTCATTTAAATCTATCTTTTCTGCTTTTGTGATAATTGCAAGTAGCTCTTTCTCTTCAGTTGTAAGCTCAATATCTACAGCGATTACCTTCTCTGGTCTCATTTGAGGGAAGAATAAAACTTCTTGTATCGATTGATTGTTGGTTAAAAACATAATTAAACGGTCCATTCCAATTCCCATTCCAGATGTTGGAGGCATTCCGTATTCTAACGCACGTAAAAAATCTTCATCTATAAATTCAGTCGCTTCATCATCTCCTTTTTGCGCTAATTTTAATTGATGCTCAAAACGTTCGCGTTGATCAATTGGGTCGTTTAATTCAGAATATGCATTCGCAACTTCTTTACCACAAATCATTAATTCAAAACGCTCTGTCAATTCTGGGTTGTCTCTGTGTTCTTTACAAAGTGGAGACATTTCTTTCGGGTAATCTGTAATAAAAGTTGGCTGAATGTAATTTCCTTCACATTTTTCACCAAAAATTTCATCAATCAACTTTCCTTTTCCCATGGTTGCATCAACCGGAATATCCATCGATTTTGCAGCTTCTCTAATTTCATCTTCCGTTTTTCCATTAATGTCAAAACCAGTAAAATGTTTTATAGAATCTGCCATGGTAACTCTTGCATATGGCGCCTTAAAATCTATTTGATGTTCTCCAAAAGTAGCTTCCGAAGTTCCGTTTACCGCAATTGCACAATGCTCTAGAAGTTGCTCAGCAAAATCCATCATCCAATTGTAGTCTTTGTAAGAAACATAGATTTCCATGGCTGTAAATTCAGGATTATGAGTTCTATCCATTCCTTCATTTCTGAAGTTTTTCGAGAATTCATATACACCATCAAAACCACCAACAATTAATCTTTTTAAATATAATTCGTTCGCAATTCTCATATATAATGGAATGTCTAACGAATTATGATGCGTAATAAATGGTCTTGCTGCTGCACCTCCAGGAATTGGTTGTAAAACCGGAGTTTCAACTTCAAAATAACCAGCATCATTAAAGAAAGAACGCATTGCATTAAACAATTTTGTTCTTTTTATAAATACTTCTTTCACGTGTGGGTTTACCACCAAATCTGCATAACGTTGTCTGTAACGCATTTCTGGATCGGTAAAGGCATCATAAGTAACACCGTCTTTTACCTTTGGCATTGGCAAAGGTTTTAAGGCTTTACTCAATAATGTAAAAGATTTTACTTTCACGGTTTTCTCTCCCACTTTAGTGGTGAATAACTCACCTTCAACGCCTATAAAATCACCTAAATCTAGTAATTTTTTAAAAACATCATTGTACAATGTTTTATCTTCTCCGGTACAAATCTCATCACGATTAAAATACAATTGTATTCTACCTTCTCCATCTTGCAATTGCGCAAAAGAAGCTTTTCCTTGTATATTAATCGACATTAATCTACCAGCAATAATTACCTGTTTACTTTCAGTATATTCTTCTTTTATTTCTTTCGAATTTGAATCGATTGGAAATAAATCTGCAGGATAAGGATTGATGTCTAAAGCACGTAACTTTACTAGCTTTTCTCTACGTACAACTTCTTGTTCTGATAATTGCATTTGATGTTTAAATTTTCTGATGTTTATTAAAGAAAGCAAAGATACAATCAAATGAATTAATAGACAATTGAGAATAAAATAAAAAACAGCAAGTATAATCGCGAATACGTAAAAACGTCGTATATTTGCGGGCTGTTTTTTGTTGAAAGCAGTATTTAGTTGTGTTGTTTTGGCATTTTAGTAAAAATGCCGTGGTTTTGTTAACCAATGGAAAGCTTCCCTTAAATGGGACGCTTTTTTTTTTGCTTATAATTTATGTTGTCATTGTGAATCATATTTTTTTGTTTCTTGTTGTTTTTGCTGTGTAGAGTAAATTTGTTACTGTTTTTTTTGATTGATTTCTTGCTTTAATTTTTTTACATTTGTTTAAAATCAATTGAAATTAAAGATGAAAAGAATATTTCTATTATTATGTATCCTCTTACTTAGCTCTTGTGCTACCAGTAAATTCAAAGAGAAATGGTTAAAAGAAAAAGCACCAAATACTTTTAAAGCAAGGTTCGAAACGACGAAAGGTAATTTTGATATTGTTTCAAGAAGACTTTGGTCTCCAAAGGGTGCAGATAGATTGTATCAAATGATAAAAAACGGATATTATACAGATGTTGCTATCTTTAGAGTCGTTCCAAAATTTATTGCGCAATTCGGAATTCATAATGACAGTGTCATACACAGAAGTTGGAGTGCAGGAATTGATGATGAACCGGTGTTGGCTAAAAATGATTCTATGACAATTTCTTTTGCGAGAGGAGGCGTTGGAACACGATCGAATCAGATTTTCATCAACCTAAAAAATAATAAAAGATTAGATAATCTAGCGTATTCTGGTGTTACAGGGTTTCCTGTCGTTGCAAAAGTAATTGCTGGTAAAGAAAACGTGTTAAAATTTTATAATGGTTATGGAGATAAATTGGGGTATAAACAAGACTCCATTACGAAGTTCGGAAACAAATTTTTAAGAGAGAAATTCCCAAAAGTAGATTATATCATAAAGGCGTACTTTATAAAATAATCTATTTTGATACTACTATAAACTAAAAACAACCAACAGTATTTACTGTTGGTTGTTCAATTTTTAAGTGTTTTATTTTGATAACTCTGTAAAGTATTTATAAAAATATGGAATGGTTTCAATCCCTTTTAAATAATTCCAAACGCCAAAATGTTCATTCGGAGAATGAATTGCATCTGAATCTAAACCAAAGCCCATTAAAATTGTTTTACTTTTTAACTCTTGTTCAAATAAAGAAACAATTGGGATACTTCCTCCACTTCTTTGCGGAATTGGAGTTTTTCCAAAACTAGTTTCATAAGCTTTACTTGCTGCTTGGTAAGCAATATTGTCTGTTGGTGTTACATAACCTTGTCCGCCATGATGAGGTTTTACAACAACTGTTACAGCATTCGGAGCGATACTTTCAAAGTGATTCTTAAATAATTCTGTAATTTCTTGCCAATCTTGATTTGGCACTAAACGCATCGATATTTTTGCGTAGGCTTTAGAAGCAATTACTGTTTTTGCACCTTCACCAGTGTAACCTCCCCAAATTCCGTTTACGTCTAAAGTTGGTCTAATAGCGTTGCGTTCGTTTGTAGAATATCCTTTTTCACCATAAACTTCATCAATGTCTAATGCTTTTTTATAATTTTCTAAAGAAAAAGGTGCTTTCGCCATTTCTGCTCTTTCTTCTGCGGATAATTCTTCTACATTATCATAAAAACCAGGAATTGTAATATGATTGTTTTCATCGGTTAAAGAAGCAATCATTTTGGTTAATATATTAATAGGATTTGCGACTGCTCCTCCATATAAACCAGAGTGTAAATCTCTATTTGGTCCTGTTACTTCTACTTCAACATAACTTAAACCACGTAAACCTGTCGTTATTGAAGGAATATCATTCGCAATCATTCCTGTATCAGAAATCAAAATAACGTCATTGGCTAATTTTTCTCTATTTCGAGGTACAAACCAAGCTAAACCTTCTGAGCCAACTTCTTCTTCGCCTTCAATCATAAATTTAACATTACAAGGTAAATTCCCTGTTGATGTCATGTATTCCAATGCTTTTACATGCATATACATTTGTCCTTTATCATCACAAGCTCCTCTTGCAAAAATTGCTCCTTCGGGATGAATTGCTGTTTTTTTAATCACAGGTTCGAAAGGAGGAGAAGTCCATAAATCAATAGGATCTGCAGGCTGCACATCGTAATGACCATACACTAAGATAGTTGGTAAATTTTTATCGATAATTTTTTCACCATAAATAATTGGATACCCTGGAGTTTCGCAAATTTCTACGTTGTCACAACCTGCTTTTTTTAGACTCTCTAAAACAAAATCAGCGGTTAATAAAACGTCTTTTTTATAAGCGGAATCTGCACTTACAGAAGGGATTTTAAGTAACTCGATTAGTTCATTTAAAAATCTTTCTTTGTTGTCTTTTATATAAGATTGAATGGTGTTCATTTGATATGTTTTTTTTTCTACCTCAAAAGTAGAAAAATAATAATGAACTACTTTGCAGTTTGGAACTATTGTTTATATTTGCACCCCAATTTAATTGGAAAGTTGCAGGCGTGGTGGAATTGGTAGACACGCTAGACTTAGGATCTAGTGCCGCGAGGTGTGAGAGTTCGAGTCTCTCCGCCTGTACAAACTAAGCCTTTCAGAGATTTTTCTTTGAAAGGTTTTTTTATTGGGTACAACATAGGTACAACAAATTGATTTTCCTTTAATTGCATTATATCCATATAGAGACTGATTTTAAAGGCTCAGAGCTGTTTATGGCATTAGAGATTGTCGAATAGTTTGTCAATGGTATAGAAAAAACATTAATTGAAAAGCAATAGAACGTATTTGATCGTAAGTGTTTCTCTAATAATCATTTTTATATTCACCTTTTTATTTTTTGATAATTTGAAATTTCTTGTCATTTTTAAAAACAGTACAATTTCATTTGTAAAAATGCGTATCAATAAAAAAGTAGCAACTGTTATATGAAAATAAAAAATAGACTTTGAAATAGCTATATACCAATAAAATAATTTATCAAATATGCTTCTGAAAAATAAGGATATTTTAATTTTTCATTAAGTTGGATGTAGTCTTTTTTAATAGGTTCTTTTAATTTTTTTGTTTTTGCTTCTGAATATAGGAGTACGCTGTATAATAATTTAATATAATCTTCATAGCTATATCTTATGTGATTCAAGTTAAATAGTTTGTTATATTTTTTCTGGCGACTGCTGTTATGAGTTAATTTATAATAAAACAGGTTCATTAGATAAAATAAGTTTAAATGATCTTCCTGGTAATAAAATAGTTTGTTTTCATCTAAATCTATAACCTTAATAAGATAGCGCATTAGCAGAATATTCTTTGTTGTAATTGCGGTAATCAAAAGCTCGAACGAATAGTCTAATAATAATGATTTTTTTACTGAATGTGTTTTATAATATTTATCTAGAATTGCATCTAAATTATCGTAGTTATTTGCCATTATTTTTATCGATAATAGCCTACTGCATAGAATTGGATGTGTGTTGGTATTAAAAGCTAAATCTTTAAATGAATCTGTAACGATTTTCTTATTTAAAAATTTCCTAAACTCTAGTATTGCCTTTGTGAAAATTTGAAGTTCTTGATTGTTTTTACTTTTATTAATAATTATTGTCCAAGTCGTATAATATCCATTAATATTTGAATAATCAACAAATATTAAGTAAACGCAACGTAAAAAGTTAGTATTATGTAATAATTCGTTGTCTTTTAAATGTTGATTTCTTAGTAGTAAACCAATTGAGTTTCCGATATGTAAAATTTCTGTATAAGAAAAATTCTCATATGCTAGTTCTTCTAAGTCAAATACTTGGCTTAAAACCTCATACTGTTTGTTATGAAGTAATTCCCTGGAAAGGATGATGATAAAGTTCACAAAATCTTCAGAACTTCTTTTTGTTTTTTGAACTAAATTAATTATTTCGACTTTATCAGAATCATACACGGTCCTAAAAATTAGTACTGATAAATTATTTGATTTTTCTTGTAGATGTGTTTGTGTAAAATGAATGTAATTCTTGTATCCAATAAATTGAGCCAAAACATTCAGCGTATTTTTGTTAGGCTTAACGTTTGGTGCTAAACCAAATAGACGTCTTATTGTGTTATAACTGATTTCAATATCAAGTGTTTCTAATATTGCATTTGAAAGTAATTCACAATCGCCTCTATTTAGAATTGTTTTTCCTGTTTTTTTTTTAATTTCCTGCTTTAGTACATGTATCATTTATGTATCAAATGTAGTGAATAATTCATGTAATTTTACAAGATTGCGTGTTGATAAATATCATTTAAAAAAAACCTTATCAAAAAAAAGAAAAAAAATCATCTGCTATATGAAAAAGAAAAGAATTTTACAGCTATTAAAAATTTTTCAACTATTTATTATGTTGCCTCATGAAATTTCTAAAGGCTCCAAAAGAAGAGCTTACGTGAGAATAAAAAAACTTATGATCGCAGCAAATTTACTTTAATTAGCTAATTGTTAATCACCTAGTATTCGTGTCTATTTTATAAGATAAAATTAATGAAAAAATGTCCAAGATGTAAGTCAACATCTAATCAGAGAATAAAGAGAGCTGTTGTGTCTAAATTAATTTATGGTAGTAAAGCTTATAGTTGTAATCCGTGTAATACGGACTTTCTCCATGTGCCATTTCTTAATTTTACTTTTCGAATTTAACTTTTTAAGATAATATGTTTTTTATAAAACATAAACCGTAGGGATATCTTTCTCTGTTAATTAAATACAGCGGTACAACAAAACCATTCATAGATTTTTCTTTGAAAGGCTTTTTTATGGAGTACAACTAATTGATGTTTTTTTCTAATTTTAACACTCCGAGAAACTAAAAGCTTATCTTGAAAAAAAATATTTATTAATGAAAGCAATTGTTTGCAGTAAATTCGGAACTCCGGATACCTTAAAGTATCAAGAAATTGAAACTCCAAATCCAAAAGAAGGAGAAATTTTAATCACTGTAAAAGCTTGTAGTGTAAACTTTCCTGACACATTAATTATTCAAGGAAAATATCAGTTTAAGCCAGAATTCCCTTTTTCCCCAGGAAGTGATGTTGCCGGAATTATAGAAAAAGTAGGCGAAAACGTAAAACATTTTAAAGTTGGTGATGCCGTTGTTGGCTTTATTCCTTTTGGGGGTTTTGCAGAAAAAGCAATTGTAAAAGCTACAGATTGTTTTCCAAAACCTAGAGGAATGTCTATGGTAAATGCCTCTGCTTTTTTATTGGCTTACGGTACTTCTTATCATGCTTTAAAAGATAGAGCAAGTTTACAAAAAGGAGAAACGATTTTAATTTTAGGAGCTTCAGGAGGTGTAGGTTTAACGGCTTTAGAGTTATCAAAATTGATGGGCGCAAAAGTTATTGCAGCTGCGTCATCCAAAGAAAAATTGGAATTGTGTAAACAATTTGGTGCAGATGAAGTGATCAATTATACAGAAGAAAATTTAAAAGACAGGGTAAAAGAATTGACAAACGGAAAAGGAGTTGATGTAATTTACGATCCTGTTGGAGGGGCTTTTTCTGAACAAGCTTTAAGAGCAATTGCTTGGAAAGGAAGACACTTGGTTGTTGGTTTTGCCAATGGCGAAATTCCTAAAATACCTATTAATTTAACCTTGCTAAAAGGCGCAAGTATTGTTGGCGTTTTTTGGGGAGCATTTGCTCAAAAAGAACCAAAAAAGAGTTTAGAAAATATTCAGCAATTATTAACTTGGTTTGTGAAGGGTGACGTAAAACCACATATAGACAAAACATATGCTCTAAAAGAGGCTCCAAAAGCTCTAGAAGATATGATGCAAAGAAAAGTAAAAGGTAAAATTGTAATTGATATGCAACTATAGTTTATCTAAAAAGCATCGTTAAATCGTTGCTTCTTCTTTATTTAATTATCAAAATTGAAGGAAGTCTACTATTATCTTTTTTTAAAAAGACGATTTAAAATAGAATGTTTTACCGATAGCTGTTTTTTAGAGGTTTCCTTCAATTAATGAAATACCAATTTTTCCATAGCGATTCTCATTTTTTCAGGAATTGAAACTGATTTTTTATCGGCTCTATTTACAAAAACATGTACAAATTCTCCAAAAGCAGAAGCTGTATTTTCTCCTTTTTTAAAAATTCCAACACCATAAGTAACAGCACTATTTCCTATTTTTTTTACATATAAACCCGCTTCTATTTTATCTGGGTACGCAATTGGAGACAGATAATTACAATTAGAATGTACAACAAAACCAATAATTGGTGCATTATGAATATCTAAACCTGCCTCTTCAATTAAATATTGATTTGCTGTTGTATCAAAATAAGAATAATAAGTAACGTTATTTACATGCCCGTAAACATCGTTGTCCATCCAGCGTGTGGTAATCGAATTAAAGTATTTGTAATCTTCTCGATTCATTGGTTTACCATCTGTCATCTTGTTTTCTTTTTAATATAAATTAGTCGAAAATAATAATTTGTCGAAGCGCATCACCTGCTGCTAATCGCTCAAAACCTTCATTAATATCGTTTAAGTGTAATGTGTGAGAAATTAATTTATCAACGTCTAATCGACCTGATTTATAAAGTTCAATATACGCAGGAATATCTCTTGAAGGTACACAGCTACCAAGATAAGAACCTTTTAACGTTTTTTCTTGACCCACCAACATTACTGGAGATAATTGCAATCGTGCATCTGGATGTGGTAAGGCTGCTGTTACAGTTGTTCCCCCTCTTTTGGTTGCTAGAAAAGCAAATTCTAAAGCAGGAATCGCCCCTGCAAATTCAACAGAAACGTCAACGCCTCCATTGGTTAACTTCATCAATTCTTCTAAAGCGCCTTCTTTTGAGGAATCTATGGCGTGATGTGCTCCCAAAGCCAAGGCTACTTTTCTCTTTTCTGGGTTTAAATCCGCTACAATAATTTTACTCGCGCCTGCTGCTTTGGCTCCTAGAACTGCGGACAAACCAACGCCTCCAAGTCCGACAATTAAAATGCTATCGCCAAATTTTAATTGAGCAGTATTTACAACTGCGCCAACGCCTGTTAAAACCGCACAGCCAAATAAAGCGGCGATATCAAACGGAATATCAGCATCTATTTTTACTAAAGAATCTACAGAAGCAACTGCATGTTCTGCAAAACCAGAAACGCCTAAATGATGATAGATGTATTTTTCGTTTTTATGAATTCGTTGATGACCTCCTAAAAGTGTTCCTTTTCCATTGGCTGCGGCTCCAGGTTCACAAAGTGCCGCACGACCTGTATGGCAATAAGAACAAGTACCACAAGATGGTAGAAAAGCAAAAATAACATGGTCTCCAACTTTTAACTTTTTAACGCCTTCGCCTAATGCTATAACTTCACCGGCAGCTTCATGTCCAAGTGCCATTGGTAATTGTCTTGGACGATCGCCATTAATTACAGATAAATCTGAATGACATAAACCCGCTGCTTTTATTTTAACAAGTACTTCATTAAAACCAGGAGCGTCTAATGTTACTTCTTCAATTTTAAGCGGTTTTGAAACTGTATAAGGTCGTTCCAAATACATTTCATGTAAAATTGCAGCTTTGGTTTTCATAAGATTAAATATATTTTTTTAAGTCAAACAGTTTTCTTCCGGAGTTGCTTTTTTTAATGTGCTGTTTATTTAGTAGAATCTGCATAAGCTTGTGCAATAAATTCTGCAACGCAAGCAGGTTTTTCTTGACCTTTTAATTCAAATGTTACTTTCATTTTATATCGAACACCTCCAGTAACATCGTTCGTAGAGAGTAATGAAACACGGCCTCTAAGTAACGAATCAACTAAAACAGGATTTATAAAACGAACTTTATCTAAGCCGTAGTTTAATCCCATAGAAATATCTGTAATTGTGTAGGTTTCAAAACAGAATTTTGATGCCAAAGAAAGCACTAAAAACCCATGAGCAATTGTTTTTTTAAAAGGCGAATGTGTAGCCGCCATTTCTGGATCTGTATGAATCCATTGATCATCTTCTGTTGTTTTTGCAAACGTATTAATTTGATCTTGTGTAATGGTAAACCATGCTGACAAACCCAACTCTTTGCCTACGTAGTTTTTTAAATCTGATAAATGTGGAATTTCTGTTGAATATGCCTTGTCTGTTAATTGTGCTTCACTCATAATTTTAGTATGTATAAATAATTCAGAATTGACTATATAGGCATTGATCCACCATTTGCATGTAAGGTATGTCCACTTATAAAACCTGCTTCTTTAGATGCTAAAAATAAATAAGCATACCCCATATCTTCTGGCGTTCCTATTCGTTTTACAGGAATCATTTCAATACCTGCTTTTACAATTTCATCTGGCATCGAATCGGTCATTTCAGATTTTATAAAACCGGGTGCTACCGCATTTACGGTTATGTTATATTTTCCAACTTCTCTACATAAAGAATGTGTAAATCCTACAATAGCAGCTTTACTTGCAGAGTAATTAGTTTGTCCAAATGCACCTTGGTATGCATTTATGGATGAAGCTGAAATGATTCGTCCGTAACCTGCAGCTTTCATGTGTGGTACAATTGCTTTGGCAGTTACAAATAATGAATCTACATTAACTGCCATAACGGTATCCCATTCTTGGCGAGTCATTTTTAAAAATGATTTATCTTTAATAACGCCTGCATTGTTGATTAATACATCAATCTTTCCGTGTTTATTTATAATTTCAGCCACTGCACCATCAACAGATTCTTGATTGGTAACATCTACTTTTTGATAAAAAATGCTACCTCCATTTGCTGTAATTCTATCAACTACTGGTTGTCCGTCCATTACATCCCATAAAGCGACAGTTGCGCCCTCTTTACAAAATACGTCACAGACTCCTTCTCCAATTCCTCTTGCACCACCTGTGATAATTACTACTTGTCCTTCTAATCTTTTCATTTTTAATGTATTTATTTTATCCAAAACTCCAGCCTTTATAATTGTTAGAAGCTTTTAATCTGGTCTCAAATTGATTGAGTAAGTTAGGGAAAAAATCAATACCCGTTTTTTGCTTTATTTCATTTATAGAATCCACAAAATAGACAACGGTTTGTTGCTTCTTTTATAATTAGAACTGTTGGTCAATAATTAAAACCTATTTTATCTGTAACATAAGTTTTAAGGGAAGAATTATTTTTGTTTGAGTATGATTTTTTCGAAATCACTCGTTCTTTCAGTGTGTAAAAATAAGTGTTGTGCTTCTTTTGGCGGAACGGTTAATTTCCTTTTTGTTAAATCGATCCAAGCTCCGTAAACTTTTATAACTGCTGATAATTTACCCGCTTCGTTAAATATTTCATGTACAATTTTCCAACGTTCATTATTTTCTGATAGACCAGATAATTTTATGTTTACAGAAATATCTTCACCAATATGAATTTCTTTTCTAAAGGAAGTTTCTTCAGTAAATAAAACCGGACCAATATTGTGTTTTGTAAATTCTTCGATAGAAAAATGATGTTCTGCAAAATAACGGATTCTTACTTCTGCGGCATATTCATTATATGCTGTATGACGCATATGTCTGTTTGGGTCAAAATCAGACCATTTTGTGGGAAATGTTACTTTAAAACTCATGTTGTGAAATTAAAAAACCTGATACGTTTCTATAACATATCAGGCTCTTATGTGACTATTTTTATGTTTTTAATTCTTTATGATTTCTGTTTTACTTTTTAGTTTTAATTCACTTAAAACATTTAAAGCCTCAGATACGTACATGTCTTTTGATAAATTTTTATGCCATGCCATTCTTTTATCAGCTAAATCTTTATTGTCTTTAAATAATGATTGCTCGTATTTTGGTGAAGAATACGTAAGATCTGATTTGTAATCAAAAACTGATTTAAACTTTTTAGCTTCATTTTCTTTTTCTTCAGTTTCTTTAAAAAACTTTTTAAAGTTTAAAGAATAAGAGTTCTCTTCTTGATTTTTCTTGAGCCATTTTGCATATTCATTGATCAACTTAAAGTTCGTGTTAGAAGCAATTCGTTGTTTGCTATTATAAATAACATCTGCAAAATTAGCGTATGAATTTGCTTGTGTATAAGTTGCTTTTGGCACTTTGTCCCAAGCTAAAGCGCCTTCTAAATCACGCTCACCTACTTCCATATAGCTATACCTACTTGGCATTGCAATATCTGAATAAACGCCTTCTTTTTGGGTCGAACCACCATTTACTCTATAGAATTTTTGAATGGTCATTTTTAAGTATCCTAAATCTTTTTCGTAATTTGGATAAAACTGATTGATTGGTAAAATATTTTGTACAGTTCCTTTTCCATACGTTTGATTTCCGCCTAAAATAACAGCTCTTTTATAATCTTGCATTGCAGCAGCAAAAATTTCTGACGCTGATGCAGAAAACTCATTGACTAAAATAACCAAAGAACCATCCCATTGAACTTGTGGGTCTATATCCTCTTTTATAATTGGTCTTTCTCCTCTGTATTTTACTTGTACAATTGGACCTTCATCAATAAATAGTCCTGAAATTTCAATAGCAGTTTTTAAAGATCCACCACCATTATTTCTTAAATCAACGATTAAACCAGTAACATTTTCAGCTTTTAATCGCTCAATTTCTTTTTCCATGTCTTTGGCAGAATCTCGAGAGGTTTCGTCTTGAAAATCGATATAAAAACTTGGCAAATCGATGATTGCATATTTTTTGCCATTTTTCTCTACAATACTCGATTTCACAAAGGTTTCATCTAATTGAACAATGTCTCTTATAATTGAAATTACTTTTATAGAACCATCTAATTTTTTCTTCACGGTCAATCGAACTTCAGTTCCTTTTTTCCCTTTGATAAATTTTATGGCATCATCCAAACGCATACCAACAATATCTAAAGGCTCTTCGTCACCTTGTGCAACTTTTAAAATAATATCACCAGCTTCTAATTCTCCTTGTTTCCATGCAGGACCTCCAGAAACCAATTTAAAAGTATGTGTGTAGATTCCTTTTTTCTGTAAACGAGCTCCAATTCCTTCTAGTTTTCCAGACATACTTTGATCAAAACGTTCCTTGATTCTTGGCGCCATATAAGTAGTGTGTGGATCAAAAGCCCCAACAACTGAATTTAAAAAAGTAGAAAACCAATCATCATGTTCTAATTCTTCAATTCGGATGTACAATTCATCCATATTTTTTAGAACTTCTGCTCTTGCTTCTTTTTCTAAAGTATCAAAAGATTTTACTTTAAAAGTTTTATCCTTTTTTACTTTTGCTGTCTGAAGTTCTGTTTGTTCTTGAACTCTACCTAGTGTTTGTAATTTTAATTGTTTTCTCCAGTAATCAATTAATTGATTGTCGTTTTCTGCAAACAAGACTTTCTCATAATCGATATCAATAGTTTCTTTTTTTCTAAAGTTAAAAGGTTGTTCTAGTAATGTTCCATAATAAGATTTAGCGTTTTTAATTTTAGCTAAAAAACGACTATAAACCAATTTATAGAAAGTTAAATCGTCTTGTAATAATTGATTGTCGATTTCATATTTATATTGAGAGAATTCTTTAAGATCTTCTTGTGTAAAATAACGTTTGCTTGGGTCTAAGCCATCAATAAAAGAGCTGAAAACTTGTTCAGAAAATTCGTCATTCATCTCTTTAACGACAAAATGACCACGAGTTAAAATATTTTTTAATACAAGAATTAAAACCCTATCTTTTTCTGGATCAGGAACGGTATTTTTATCCGATGCATTTGCTGCAAAGCTATTAACTACTATAATAAGTGCTAATAATACAGTACTAAACTTAAATTTGATATTCATAAATCTTTCGTCGTTAATTACTTTTTAAGTTTGAACTACTAAAATAGCGCCAATTTTTTAAATAAGGATTTCTTTTTTTTAAAATTCCTATAAGAGTTTCAGAACCTATATTTTTTTCTTTGTTTGATGCTCTTAGAATGCGATCAAAAAACAGATAATACAGCTTTACAATGTTACATAATTTTAGACGGATTTATTCTTTACAAAATGTTAAAAAGAAAATCGTTTAAATAAATTACATTTGTATTTAAAACCACAAGAATGCAAGAGAAACCATTAATTTTAATAACAAATGATGATGGGATTACTGCTCCGGGAATTAGAGCACTTATCAAAATAATGAATAAAATTGGAGAAGTTGTCGTGGTTGCTCCTGATAGTCCACAAAGTGGGATGGGGCACGCAATTACCATCGATAATGTGTTAACCTGCAATCCTATTACGATTGATGATGGTCCGCAATTAGAATATACCTGTTCAGGAACTCCTGCGGATTGTGTAAAAATGGCGATTAGTGAGATTCTAAATAAAAAACCAGATTTATGTGTTTCAGGTATAAATCATGGATCAAATTCTTCTATAAATGTTATTTATTCAGGTACAATGAGTGCTGCAATTGAAGCAGGAATAGAAGGAGTTCCTGCAATTGGTTTTTCGTTGTTAGATTTTAAATGGCATGCAGATTTTATTGCTGCTGAAGAATTTGTAAAAAATATTACCTTAAATACCTTATTAAATGGGTTGCCAGAAGGAATCGTTTTAAACGTAAATATTCCTAGTTTAAAAAAAGAAGAAATAAAAGGAGTTAAAATTTGTAGGCAAGCGAATGGTGTTTGGAAAGAGAATTTTGACAAACGTAAAAGTCCTTTTGGAAAAGAATATTATTGGCTTTCTGGTGAATTTATTAATAAAGACAAAGGTCAAGATACTGATATCTATGCATTAGAAAATGGATATGTTTCAATTGTACCTGTTCAGTTCGATTTAACCGCACATCATATGATTCAAAAATTAAACTCTTGGGAACTTTAAAAAAAGACATTCTTATTGGCATTTTAATTTCTCTTTTTGCAACTGCAGGAGGCGTTTTCTTCTACCTAGAATATTTTTCTATGTACAGTTTTCAGGATACTTTAAAAATGATTAATGACGGAGATTTGTACGGAAAAGTATTATCGTTAGCTGCTGTTCCTAATTTATTTGTATTCTTTATTTTTATCAAAAAGAAACAAGACAATAGAGCAAAAGGAGTTTTATTTGGTACAATCTTAATAGCCTTAACAACATTAATTCTAAAGTTTTTCTAAATGAAATATTACATTATTGCAGGAGAAGCTTCAGGAGATTTACATGGTTCTAATTTAATGAAAGCATTGTATAAAGAAGATACAAATGCAGATATTAGATTTTGGGGTGGAGATTTAATGCAAGAAGTTGGCGGAACTTTAGTCAGTCATTATAAAGAAAGAGCTTTTATGGGCTTTTTCGAAGTGTTAAAAAATTTATCGAAAGTAGTCGGTTTCTTAAAGTTTTGCAAAAAAGATATCGCCCAATATCAGCCAGACGTACTTGTTTTTATAGATAATTCAGGCTTTAATTTAAGAGTTGCGAAATGGGCAAAACAACAAGGTTTTAGAACTAATTATTATATTTCTCCACAAGTTTGGGCAAGTAGAGCAGGTAGAGTTAAAGACATAAAAAGAGATGTAGATAAAATGTTTGTAATTCTTCCTTTTGAGAAAGAATTTTACGAAAAGAACGATTATAAAGTACATTTTGTTGGGCACCCTTTAATTGATGCAATTGCTGATCGAAAACAAGTTGATGTAGCTAAATTTCGTAAAGAACATCATTTAGGCGACAAACCAATTATTGCTTTATTGCCAGGAAGTAGAAAGCAAGAAATTACAAAAATGCTGTCTGTAATGTTGTCTTTGGTTGATGATTTTACAGCGTATGAATTTGTAATCGCAGGTGCTCCAAGTCAAGATTTTTCTTTTTATCAAGAAATAATTGGCACTAGAAAAGTGAGTTTCATCAACAATAAAACCTACGATTTATTAAGTGTTTCTACTGCTGCATTAGTCGCTTCAGGAACTGCAACTTTAGAAACGGCTTTGTTTAAAGTGCCACAAGTGGTTTGTTATAAAGGAGGAAATATCTCCTATCAAATTGCAAAAAGAATTATCACTTTAAAATTTATTTCTTTGGTCAATTTAATCATGGATAAAGAAGTGGTAACAGAGTTAATTCAGAATGATTTTACAAAAGCCAATCTAAAAACGGAGCTTACTAAAATTTTAGATGAAAATTATCGTGAGAACTTGTTCTTAGAATATTTTGAACTAGAGAAAAAACTAGGAGGAAAAGGAGCTTCCGAAAAAACTGCAAAATTGATTACTGAAAATTTAGAGGCATAATTTTTTCTAAAAATATTGTTGTAACTTTATTTCGCTATGAAAAGGTTACTTAATTATTTACCCTTCCACTTTGTGGTACTCCTATTTTTAGGAATTTACACACAATTCTATCATCAATTTTGGAAATTTGGATTTCTGAATTTGCTTCTTTTAATTGCCATTATTTCTGTTTTTTTGGTACTTCTTAAATCTAAGAAAATAATTACTTTTTTATCTTTTATTTTGCTCTATTTGATAGGCATTTCTGCGGTCTATTTTAATAACGATGTTCATTATAAAAACTATTATCAAAATTATGTAGGAGAAAATTCTACCGTAATTTTAAAAGTTGATAAAGTTCTAAAAGCAGGTCTTTTTAATGATAAATATACCGTGTCGATTGTACAAGTTGACGGTGTAATAACAAAGGGAAAAGTATTACTGAATATTACAAAAGACAGTTTAGTAAAGCCTTTAAGTGTTGATGAATTACTATATGTAAAACCAAGCTTTCAAGAATTAAATGCTCCATTAAACCCACATCAATTTAACTATAAAAACTATTTAGTAAAACAAGGAATTCATCAACAATTATTTTTAGGAAATGAACAATTTAAAAGAATCGGTTTTCAAGGTTTTTCTTTACAAGGGATATCAGCAAAATTTAGAAATTTAGTTCAAGAATCCCTTAAAAAACATCATTTTAAACCTGATGAATTAGCAGTGATAAACGCATTGTTGTTAGGGCAAAGGCAAGATATCTCGAAACAATTAATTGCTGATTATTCTAGTGCAGGAGCAATTCATATTTTAGCAGTTTCTGGTTTACATGTGGGTATTATTCTGCTTATTTTAAATTGGCTTTTTAAACCTTTAGAAAGACTAAATAAAGGAAGGTTCATTAAAACTGTTTTGGTGGTTTTATTCCTTTGGATGTTTGCTTTTGTCGCAGGGCTTTCAGCTTCTGTTGTAAGAGCCGTAACCATGTTTACTTTTTTAGCAATTGGTTTGTCTTTTCGGCGAAAAAATATAATAGAATTTTCTTTAATCGCATCGATGTTTTTCTTGTTGATTGTGAAACCGATGTTCTTATTTGATGTTGGTTTTCAATTAAGTTATTTAGCTGTTTTTGGCATCGTTTGGGTGCAACCTCTATTGTATAAATTGTGGAATCCAAAACTAAAAATAGTTGATAAATTTTGGCAATTGCTAACCGTTTCTTTTGCTGCTCAAGCAGGAATATTACCGTTGAGTTTGTATTATTTTCATCAATTTCCAGGGCTATTTTGGATGTCTAATTTAATCATCATTCCTTTTTTAGGAGCGATTTTAATTGGCGGAATTGTAATTATTTTTCTTTCATTAATTGGTTTTTTACCTCAATTTATAGCCACTATTTACGGATTTGTAATTGCACAAATGAACAATTTTGTTGGTTGGATTTCTCTTCAAGAACAATTTTTATTCAAAGACATTTCACTATCCTTTTTAATGATGATTGCTTCCTATCTATTCATCATTTTTTTAATTCGTTTTTTGATGGAAACATCATTAAAAAAAAGTAGCTATTTTTTAATTTCAATCGTAATTATTCAGACTGTTTTTGTGTTCGAAACACATCAAAAGAAAACAAAGACCGGGTTTATTGTTTTCCATAAAAGTAGAAGTTCAGTTTTAGGTATTAGAGCAGGAGCAGAGCTTTTAGTCTATCATAATTTAGATAGTTTAGACATTAGAAAATCTAATTTAATGACTTCGTATAGAATTGGAGAAAATGTAGCTCAACATTTTAAAACTCAAGAAGCTGCTATTTTTAAACTTGAAAATGAACATCTTTTATTGATTGATAGCTTAGGTGTTTATCAACTTAATAATTTAAAAAACCCAATTATTGTGTTGCAATATTCCCCTAAAATAAATTTAGAAAGATTGATAAAAACCTTGCAGCCAAAACAAATTATTGCAGATGGTAGCAATTACAAAAGCTATGTAAGTAGATGGAGAATTGTTTGTAAAAAAGAAAAAATTCCTTTTCATTATACAGGCGAAAAAGGCGCTTTTATGATGAAGTAATAATTTCTACACGTATTATTTTATAGACAATAAAATATAAAATATATTTGCAACAATCATTAAAACAAATTGAATGCAATTAAAAAACGTCGTACTTATATTTCTTGTCCTGTTTTTAGTTAATTGCCAAAGGGATAACTCATTAGTTATTCCGAATACCGATGCAGATAATGGTGGTTTGTTTTTTCCTGAAGGATTTGGAGCCTTGGTTGTGACGAATGGCGTTGGAGAAAGCAGACATTTAGCAGTGAATACGAATGGCGATATATATGTAAAATTACGCACGAGTGATGGCGATAAAGGTAACGTTGCATTAAGAGATACTAATGGTGATGGGAAAGCAGATATTATTGAACGATTTGGAGATTATCCAAACGACGGTAGATTTGCAACTGAAATGCGAGTTCATAAAGGCTACTTATATTTTAGTTCGGAATTGGTGATTTATAGACAAAAATTAACACCCAATAAATTAATACCCGAAGGAAAACCTGAAATATTAGTTAAAGATCCTTATCCAATTAGATGGCACAATGCGAAATCTCTTGCTTTTGATAATAATGGCGGTATGTATGTAACCTTTAGTGCGCCAACGAATGCTTGTGAAGAATATCGACCAGGAAGTAACCCAACGGATGTTGTTAAAGGCGAATATCCTTGTACACAATTAAATATTCTTGCTGGTATTTGGAAATTTGACGAAGACAAGTTAAATCAAAAAAAATCAGAAGGAAAACGATTTGCAACAGGATTAAGAAGTATTGTAGGAATGTCATGGAATGATGAAGACAATAGTTTGTATGCTATAAATCACGGAAGAGATTATTTAAACACACGAGCACCACAATATTTTAGCGAATGGGAAAACACCGTTTTACCAGCTGAGGAATTTATGAAAATAAAAGAAGGTGACGATTTTGGTTGGCCATATACCTATTACGATCACTTTAAAGAAAAAAGAATGCTAGCACCTGAATATGGAGGCGATGGAATTAAAGTAGCCAATGGATATACGGATCCATTAATGGGAATGCCTGCACATTGGGCACCAAACGATTTATTGTTTTATAAAGGAAGTCAGTTTCCAGCACGTTATAAAAAAGGCGCTTTTGTAGCATTTCATGGTTCAACAAACCGAACACCTTATCCACAAGCTGGTTATATAGTCGCTTTCATTCCTTTTGAAAATGGAAAACCAACAAAGAAATGGGAAGTGTTTGCAGATGGTTTTACAGGTGCAGACACTATTGTATCTATGCAAGATGCTAAATACAGACCAATGGGATTAGCAGAAGGACCAGATGGTTCTCTTTATATTTCTGAATCTAAAGAAGGTAAAATATGGCGTGTTATTTTTGAAGGAGATACCACTTCGTTTGGAGCAGCTCAACTTGAGGCAATGGAAAAGCGAAAATCAAGAAGTTATATTAAGATGCCTGTTGAGAATACTGATAAAATTATTGTAAACCAAAAGATGAATTAGTAATCTTTTAATTGAAACGGTATTTAATAGAAGCGCCAGTATAATAATTGCTAGGTTCGCCAGGATAATAATATCTAGGCGCATTCCCACCAAAACTACCCGCATTAATTAATAACATAGAAGCATATTTTTCGTTAAATATGTTATTAAGTCCTATAAAAACATCAAACTGAAGTTTTTTTGAATCGTTTGATTTATAACCAATCTTTGAATTTACCAATTGGTAACTTTCTGAATAAATAGTATTGTCGTCTCTCATCGGAATTTCACCTATGTAATTATAGTTTATCAAACCGTATAGTCCAAATTTGGTATCAAAATTTAGCCTCGAGTTTAATGTGAATTCAGGGACTCCAGTTAAGTCATTTCCAGCATAATCTTCAGAATCATCTATGAAAGTATCAAATTTAAAGTCATTATAAGAAAGAGCGGTATTCCCAAAAATTCTCAAATTTTTTGTGTTTAGTACACGATATTTTAAACCGAATTCAATACCATTATAAGTTGTTTTTCCAGCATTAACTCCGATATATTGATCATCTGAAGTTCGTCGAGCAACAAGTAAATCTTTTACGACCATTCTATAAATTGCCACATCATAATGAAGTGTCTTGTTTAAAATATCTCCACGACTACCAATTTCATAGTTCCACCCACTTTCAGGTTTAATATTTGTGTTTATTAATCCGTCAGGTAACAACGTTTCTTCCAATGAAGGAGGAGAAAATCCATGACTTATTGAAGAATATAAAATGGAATTTGCTGATAATTGATGTGTGAATCCAAGTTTTGGAGAAAGAATCGTATTAAAATTATAATCACCCGAAACATCAATATCATCCTCCATAAACAAGTCGTTTAAGGTGTATGAAGTCGCATTTATATTAAATCCGAAAGTTGCTATGGTATTTTCAGAAAGCTGATAGTTTGAATCAAAAAACAAGTTTATATAACGGCGTTTTTCTTTAAAGTCAGAAAGTAGATTTCCTTGTACAGATCCTGTATCTGGTGGAAAATCGTTGTATAAGTTTTTATAGATTTGATAGGAGTTTGAATCCTTAAATAATTCTCCGCCAAGTGTCCAATTAAGTAATTTATTAAATAATTCCAACTTAGAGACAACTCGAGTTCGCAATCCGATTCCTTTTGTGTTTTCGGATAAAATATTAAAAGGACGAGGTTCATAAGCGTTTAAAAAGGAAGTAAATACACTCGTTTTTTGTTTTGTATTCTCATTGTAAACATGCTCCCAAGAGATACCAAATAATCCTTTTTTATAATCTTCAAACCCTTTTGATTTCCCCCAAGTAAATGCAGCAGAAGTTGGGTCGTTTAAATAACTGTTTTCATTAATAGAACTTGGAATAAATGCTTTTAAATCGATATAACTTCCCAATAAAGTAAGTTCATTCGAATCATTAATAAAATGTTTTGAAGCTATTGTGATCGTTTGTCTATCCGTTTTGTTATTGTTTCTATAACCATCGCTATGAAGATTCGAATAGGTGATTTTAGCTTTGTTTTTTTGATGACCTAAGTTCGCTTGCACTACGTGTTTTTGTAAACCAAAAGAACCAAAAGTGTACTTTGTATTTATAGACGTATTTGTGAATATTCCTTTATTTGGAATTAATTGAATAGTACCTCCTAATCCTGCGCCATAAATGCTCGAGGAAGGTCCTTTTAAGACTTCTATTCTGCCCAAGGTACTCATTTCAATATCCTCAATTGTTGACGCTCCAGAACCGTTAGTAAGCGGTATGTCTTCGTAGTAAGCTCTAATTTTACTCGTTCCGTATAAATTTCTAGAACCAATTCCGCGTATTGTTATTCTATTCGTTGTTAAAGTTGCGTTATGCATATAAACACCAGGAACCGTATTTAATATTGGTGCGATGTTTACATTATTATGACTGTTGATTTCATAAGAATTGATGATGGTAATCGCTGAGGGTAATGAGTTTAGTTTACTCTGAAAATTGTTTGAGGTGATTATTATTTCGTTTAAACTTTCTCTTAAAGGTGAAAGTTCCAGAATCTGAAAAGGCACATGATTTAAGTATTTCGTTTTAGAAGTATAGTCTTCTATGAAAAAGGTATACGTACCAGGTTTCGGAAGTGAAAATTTTCCATGTAAATCAGTTAATGTTGTAAATGTACTATCTGAACTGGTTATTTTAACATGCATCAATCCAATAGAATTTCTGTTATCGACAACTTTACCTTCTAGTTTTTGGGCAAATGATTGATGGACTGTAATTAGAAATAAAAATAAGAAAGAAAGGTGTTTCATAAAAAATCAAATTTAGTAATGTTTTGATATATCCTCCCTATAAAAATAACAAAGTTATTTTTCTTTCTAAAGTTTTTATTTAGGGAGTCTGAAACTATTTTATGAGCATACATAGTAAACCCCATTTTATTACACAGGTAAAAAAATGGGGTTTATATGATTCGTAAAAACAAGAATTAATTAGTTTTTAAAGACTGGTTTAAAAGCATTGTAATAGGTATCAAATTTTGCTTGACTTGTTAATGTTTTATGCGTGTCGTTTATGAAAATTTTAAGGTAAAATTCTAGTTGTTGCGCATCATGAAAACCTCTTAACGGGATAATGAGATCACTTTTTTCATTTAAAAAGACAATTGTTGGATATGCATTTACTCCCATGAAATTTGCAAATTCATGAGCGCTATTTCTTTTGTTTGCCTTCCTTTTATCATAATTAGGGTTTCCATAAGAAGCCTCCTTGTAGTTTACCATTTCATCTCCTTCACCATTAAATTTAACGGCGTAATAATGCTTGTTTACAAAAGCAACAACATCTTTATTATGAAATGTTTTTTTGTCTAAAAGTTTACAAGGTCCACACCAATTTGTGTAAACGTCTATCATTATTTTCTTTGGGGTTTCTTTCTGAAGTTCTAAAGCTTCGTTTAAAGAAATCCAATTTATTTCTTGTGCTTTTATATTGTTACTAAAAGCGATGATTGCTAAAAGGAAAATTATTTTTTTCATATTTTATAAGTCGAAAATAATGTATCAGATTTACAAATTATCTAATACCGTGCATTAATTTTTTTATCAAAGGGTTTAATACTAAAAAGATTAACCCAACTACAGCTGGAATTATTGTAAAAATTAGAAAGAAAAATGACATCGAATGTTGTTCTACAATTGAGTCAATAGATTTCCCTATAAAACCAGCTAAGAAATTACCTATAAAATTAACCAAGTACCAAATACCAAACATCATTCCTATCTTTTTAGCAGGAACTAATTTAGAGACATAAGATAAGCCTACAGGAGAAACACATAATTCGCCCATAGTGTGTAGTAGATAAGCGATCACTAGCCAAATAATACTCACTGAAGCAGTTTTTGCGCCTTGAGGAATGCCATTAGCGCCATATGCTAATGCTCCAAACCCAATTCCTAATAACAGCATTCCGATTCCGAATTTTATTGCTGCTGGTGGATTGTATTTGCTTTCCCACCATTTCGAAAATAAAGGAGCTAATCCAATAATAAATAATGAGTTTAAAATTAAGAACCAAGATGCTTCTATTTCTGCATTGTCTTTAGGTATAATAATCGTCAATTTCCAAATTGCAATTCCCCAAATGGCTAAGAAACTAATTCCTAAAATAATGTTAGATAGCGATATCTTTTTAAATGTTTGTGCAAATAGTTTTAATAAAACCCATGAAATGATTCCTAAAGGAACTATCGTTATTAACGTGTCAACAATTTTAAAAATTAAAGCGGAGTTTCCTTCTAAAGTACGTTGTGTATAATCACTGGCGAAAATGGTCATCGAACCACTGGCTTGTTCAAAAGCTGTCCAAAAGAAAACGGTAAAGAAAGCTAAAAGACCAACAACAATGTAACGGTCTCTTTGTACGTTTGTAGGAACAACTACCTCTTCTTTTGTGTCTTCTGTATTTTGAATAGCATCAGATAAGTCGACCTTTATTGAAGGGGAAATACCAATATTTCCAAAAATGATTCTTCCAAACCAAAACTGTAACGTTCCTAAAAACATAAATATTCCAGCCAATCCAAACCCCCATGCATAACTTAAGTTACTAGCCAAAAATCCACATAATAAAACACCTAAGAATCCACCTGCGTTTACTCCCATATAAAAAATGGTAAAAGCGCCATCTTTTCTGTCTGGATATTTATCATATAAACCACTAACAATAGAAGTAACATTGGGTTTAAATAAACCATTACCAATAATTAATAAGCCAATACCAATGTATAAAGTCGTTTCAGTTTCCATTGACATAGCAGCGTGACCTAGCGTCATCGCTAGAGCACCAAGGGCAACAGCTTTTTGATATCCTAAAAATTTATCAGCAATAATTCCACCAATTAAAGGTGTTAAATAAACAGTACTCGTGTAAATCATTAATAAACCTACAGCTCTTTCATTACTCCATCCCCAATTTTTTACTAGGAATAATACAAAGATTGCACGCATTCCGTAATAAGAAAAACGTTCCCACATTTCTGTGAAGAATAATACAAAAAGCGCGGGTTTATGATTTAATAAACTAAATTCTTTATTTGTTGCTGTGCTCATGGAGATTGTTTTAGAATTCAAAAAAAACCTCATAAATTTTAATTTATGAGGTTTTGAATATATTTTTATTTTAGTTATCTGCTAATTCGAAACCTTCTGTTTCTTCATTTTTTGTTCCTTGAAGATCTTCAGCACCGTGTGTTAAACGTTTTAAAGGTTTTAAAATAGCAATAATTAATAGACCAAAAATAGTACATGTAATTGCAATTCCAGTAAACACTTCGAAATCACCTGCGTTTTCTGAAAGACCACCAATTAGTCCTGCAACTTTATTTCCTAAACCTGTCGCTGCAAAATAGGCTCCCATCATAAATGAAGCATATTTTACAGGAGCTAATTTTGTGATAAAAGATAATGCAACTGGCGACGCACATAGTTCTCCAATAGTATGAAAAAGATACGCTAAAACTAACCAAATCATCGCTGATTTTTCTGCTACTTCACTACCGTTCATTAATACTTCTGATGCAGCTTTACTCATAAAGAAAAACCCAAAAGCCATAATAATTACACCTATTGCCATTTTAAATATTGACGAAGATTCTTTTCCTTTATTTTTCCATTTATGCCAAAAACTCCCAACAGCAGTTCCTAAAACGATTATGAAAAATGCATTAATAGATTGAAAGACTGCAGCAGGGATTTCATTTCCAATAAAAGGTAAAGAAAATGATAAAAGTCTGTCAGTTTTCTGTTCTGTATATAAACTCATTAAACCACCAGCTTGTTCAAAAGCTCCCCAAAACACAATAATAATTAAGAAAGATAAAAACATTACTAACATTCTATCTTTTTCTACTTTGTTTAAAGGTTTCTTTAATAAATCTTTATTTGGTGAATCTGCTTTTCCTATAAATTCTCCAACAGTACCTAAGTATTTTATACCGTACATATATACTATTTGACCAATTGCCATTCCTATTCCTGCTAAGCCAAATCCATAATGCCAACCATATTTAGCAGCAACAGCTCCTACAATTAAGGCTCCTAAAAAAGCGCCTAAATTTATACCGATATAAAAGACATAGAATCCTTTATCTCTTCTTTCGTCTCCTTGTTTATATAAACCACCAACCATTGTAGAGATATTTGGTTTTAGAAACCCAACCCCAATGACTATAAATATAAGACCTGTAAAAAATGCCCATTGTGCATTTATAGCTAGAATACTATGACCAATACAAAGTAAAATTCCTCCTAGCATTACGGCTTTTCTCTGTCCTATAAATTTATCTGCAATCCAACCTCCAGGAATTGATGTGAGGTAAACAAACATGGTGTAAGTTCCATAGAAAGAAAGTGTTTCTCCGTTTGACCATCCAAAACCAGATTGTGGATCTCCTAAAATAATTGGTGCAGCAAGATATAATGTTAGAATTGCACGCATCCCGTAATAAGAAAATCGTTCCCACATTTCAACAAAGAATAAGACATATAATCCTACTGGATGTCCAAATAATTCTTTTTCATGTGGTTGTTTTGTTAAATTATTCATAAGCTTATCCTTTTGTTTCTATTGGTTTAGTTAACTTTATTTAAATGTTCTTGAATGAAATTTGTCATTTTTGTATACAAGTTCAAACGAGTATTTTTTCCTTTGTAAATTCCGTGAGTTCTGTCTGGTACAATAAACATATCGAATTGTTTGTTGGCTTCAATTAAAGAATTTATCATTCTATAAGTATTTTGTACATGCACATTGTCATCTCCTGTTCCATGTACTAATAAGTAGTTTCCTTTTAATTTTTCCGCATAATTTACAGGCGAATTTTCATCATAACCTGCAGGGTTTTCTTGCGGAGTTCTTAAAAAACGTTCTGTATAAACGCTGTCATAAAAACGCCAAGAAGTTACAGGTGCAACAGCAATCGCAGTTGTAAAAATATCACTTCCTTTTAGCAGTGAATTTGTACTCATGTGTCCACCAAAGCTCCATCCCCAAATACCAATGTTATTTTCATCAATATAAGAACGTTCTGCTAGTTTTTTGGCTGCAGCAATTTGATCTTCAGTTTCAAATTTAACCAAGTTTAAATACGTTGATTTCTTGAAGTCTGCACCTTTAAAACCAGTTCCTCTTCCGTCGACACAAACTATAATCATACCTGTTTGTGCTAACATATTATGCCAATAATCATTACTTGCATTCCATCTGTTTGCCACTTGTTGTGATCCTGGACCTGAGTATTGAAACATCAACATTGGATATTTTTTAGTGGCATCAAAATCAGCAGGTTTTAGCATCCACATATTTAAATCATTTCCATTAATATTGATCGTTGAAAATTCTTTTGAACTCATTTTATAGGCTGATAAATCATCCTTTAATTGTGCATTGTCTTTAATTACTTTCAACATTTCTCCTTCTCCAGAAAACAAAGAATAAATTGGCGGAATTTCTGCGGATGAAAACGTATTGATAAAGTAGTTTAAGTTTTTACTAAAAGCAGCAGTATTTTGCCCGTCTTTATTACTTAATAGTTTTTTATTT
>Ga0308012_10000173_pt1 | contig 41717 bp, 43 predicted proteins | sample Neamet179_FD_203133 | JGI IMG/M metagenome (GOLD analysis project Ga0308012, IMG submission 203133) | Marine microbial communities from water near the shore, Antarctic Ocean - #179 | ecosystem: Environmental > Aquatic > Marine > Unclassified | place: Southern Ocean | collected 2014-07-25 | reverse complement strand
GCTGCATCAGCCGCGCCGTCAGCAATCGTAATGTTTTTGTCTGCAACGTCCAAAGTTGTTGAGTTAACTGTTGTGGTTGTGCCGTTAACCGTCAGGTTGCCTGATAGCGTAAGTGCCGCTGCGATGACTGTACCAGTAAAAGTTGGATCAGCTTTTGGTGCGTAACTAGAACCCGCCGCTGCAACCGCCGCTACCTGAGTAGTACCTTCGGCTGTTACTAAACCTACCTGAGTAGTCCCTTCGGAAGTCATTGCGGAAACAGATGCGGGAATTGTTAAACTCTCGACAGCCTTTCCGAGCAATAGAAACTCTTTTCCGTCGGTGCTTCCAGATGTTGCGTTAATTTTCGTAGTGAGGTTCGCCTCAAGTGTCGTTGTGTTAATCGCCATGGTTTTTACATTCCCGCAAGTGCAAGCGCTTCAACGTCACTAATCAACGTATCCGTCACAGTTTTGTTATAATGGTCGGCAAGCTGGAAAGTGCCATAAGACACGATTGAAATAGTATCGCCAGAAGCCGCCGCAGCCCCTAACGTTATTGCCGTCCCACTCGATGATGAAAAATCTGAAAGCGCGAGCTTTACGCCGTTAAGCCAAACATCGACCATACCAGCGTCATAAGTAGCTGGGAAAATAGTCAAGGAACCCGCATACGTGCCAGACGACGTGCCTACCACATACTCCTGGCGCTCAGAAGTGCCGTTGACACTAGAACCCGCGTTCTGAAACCCGCTACCAGAATAGACCTTCATCGTGTCTGTGCCAGTGTCGAACCAAAGCATACCCTCCACAGGGCTGGCCGGCTGGGTCGCACTAACAACATACGTGTTAGCAAAAGCAGTTAAACCACCTATGCTGCCCGCAACAGTCGTAACGTCAGCAGAAACAGCCGACAAATTAGAAACCGCAGAGCCTATACCAGCAACAGTATTAATATTAGACGAATTATTATTGACCGCAGTAATGTTAGAGGAATTACCATTAACCGCAGATACCGCGCTCGATATCGCGTTAACACCAACAACAGCACCCGATATAGTGTTTACACCAGTTACCGCCGCTATGTTGTTGCCAACCGCATTAACATTCGCAATCGATACAGCAACCGTGTTTATCTCAGATGTAGCCTCGTTTAAATCATCAGCTACCGTAACAACCTCAGAAATCGCCTCAGACAAATCACTGGCAACAGAAACAACAGACGCTATGTTATTAGCAACCACATTCACACTAGCAATGTTCGTCGCAACAGTGGTCAAATTCGTATTAGAGCCAGCAACCGTAGTGATGTTAGCCGATATGCCAGCCAAAGTCGCTAAAGCATTCGTCGCAACAGTCCCGTCTTGTAAATCCGCCAATGTCTGTACATCAGTCGATATACCGCTCACAACACCAATGTCCGTGCCGTCTGCCGCTACCGTCGATACAGCAGAGCTTATTCCAGCTACAGTCGTTATATTAGCCGATATACCAGCAGCCGTTGTAACATTAGCACTTATTGCCCCAACAGAAGCAACAGCACTCGATATCCCCGATACAGTAGTAATATCAGATATGTTCGTGCTGACAGTAACAACAGGCGTAGACGTCGCCCAATACTTCGCAGAGTAATTCGTGCCGTCAACCGTAGTAGTCTTAATCGCCCAATCTTTAGCAGAACCACCAGTAGAAGAATTATCTACTCCCGTGCCACCAGTAGCCCAAGCCTTTGATGAATAATCCGTGCTTTCAACAATGCCATCAATCTTACTCGCCCAGCTTTCAGACTCATCAGCAAAACCACTCGAATTAGATGATGAAGCCTGTGCCGCATCACTCGCAGCCTGGGCAACAACGCTCGGACCCCAAGCTATAACATTCTCATTGCCCGCTACACTCGGAACACCAGGAGCCGTAACAAACGTTAATGTCGTGCCGCTAATACTATAATCATCGCCAGGATTGCGTAACGCACCATTAACAAAAACCAGAACACCCGTGTTAGAAGCATAAGAACTCGTCAGCGTAAACGCCGTTTGCGATCCCGTACCCTCAAACTTATCAACACTATTAGCCGTTCCGCTTATCGCAGCATTCGCCAGCAAAACCCACTTTGTAGATAAATCAGTAGAAAACGCAGAGCTGGATGTATGTGCCGACGTAGCAAGATAAGTCGCGTTATTGAAGTCAACTAAATCATTTACCGCATAAGCTACACCCGAAGACCAGCTGCCACGCGGCTTAAAACCATCAGCGTTTAAAAGGGCTAACGCACCAGCGTCAAAAGCATCCTTGTGAACACTAGCATTTAACAACTTACCATCGTCACGCTGCAATAACGCAATGTTCGTATTTAAGTCATCCAGCGTCAACTTCGCCGTGTTTAGCTCAAGATCAACCTGGGTTGCAGGAAGAGGGTTGCTAGGGCTGGTAGTCTGGAAATCAGTAAAATTATACTGCCGTGTGTACGCTCTTGGTTGACCCATTAACTATACCCCATTGACTTCGCCATACTTGGCTTTCCCTTAGCCTTGTTCTTCTTGCTATTCGGGAAACCTTTTTTCATATCAGCATAGCTTTTTGGGCTTACTGTACTCTGCGATTTAGGCTTACTTTGCCCAGCCGCACGCTTCTTGTTGATGTTGTCATATAAACTCATATTCGCATTATACCTCTGTCATGCGCACCTTTCAACACTTTCGACGAAAGATTGAGATTTGTACAAAATTTATGCGCAGCGCCATAATAGGTACGAGCGGCGCGTCCGCAGGGGGCCAGGGGGTGGGGTCGGGTCAGCCCACCATCATGCGCCATTGGTCGTAATAGCACCATTAAATAGGCGCGGGATCAATGGCTTGCGCTATTTCTGCGCTGCACTCTGCGTCGTTACATCCTTTGCGAGCGCCGCGCGGTCACCTTCCCATCGATCGATCATGCTGCTCAACTCTTCCGGTGTCAGCTCGGCGAGCGATCGACCTTGGATAGTGTCCTTTGCATTAGGGCCGAGATCCCCAGCAAGCTCCAGAGCTGTGCGTGCTGCTGATATCTTGGCCGACGCGGGTGCATCAACATCATTCATGACGTCGCGGATCGTGTGAGCCGCCAAACTGGCAAGATCGGTTTGGTATACCGTTTGTCTTTCTTGCCGCAGGAGCAGGGCAATGGAAGGGTTCCTGGTTAAGTCGTACGCGGATTGCTTGGGGTGCGCATACCCAGCCAGACGCGCAGCCTCCGTGGGTCTCTTCTGTTCACTGACCACGTAAGAAACGAATTCTCGCTGCTGGTCCGTGATACTTCTTTTCCTTATCTCGCCCAATGCGCCAACCTTTCCGGTGTCCTGGTTTTGTTGATCATTATGCTACATTGTAGAAAGGTGTTGATCAACACCGGACAATCTGTATGATGCGCGTACACGCCGATCGGCAAGTCGGCATTAACAGGAGACGAACATGAAGATGACAACGAAAGAATTACTTAATTACGTTTACGATGATTTAGAGTTCGTAAACAAGGAAACGTGGATCACCATGATCTGTAAATACCTTACGACTGATGACTTGGAGGAGATGCTCGACATGAACGAGCTGACACCACGTTTCATTGACGAGGACGCAGCATGAACGTCCTGCACGAAAGCGACGACGCACACGGCTGGCTGATTGTATCCCATGCCGACGTACAAGCGCTTGGCTTATCGGCTGACGACTTCACGCATTTTTCATACGCCACGGTAATAGATGGCGGGTATGTTTTCGCACTTGAGGAAGATTGCGACGCTTACAAGCTGCATACTACATGCAAAGCGCAAGGTGTGGAGTGGAACTATACAGAGCGCACTTGCAGCCGTAGCGATGTACGCAATTGGTACAGCATCGAGCTGTTACAATCCCACGCAATCGAATTGGCGGCAATGTGATGAACCACCAACTCGACATATTTGACAACGGAAGCGCTTCCCAGGTCGGGGAGCGCCAAACTGACCTTGAGGACTTAATCGCAGAGGTCAACGAAACACTTATGAAGGAAAACGCCAGGAGACTAAACGCTATAGACGCCGCTGGTGGCCTTTACCATGTGCGCAAATACGCAAATGCCTGGGTTCCCGTCGCAATTGTAAACAACTGTCGCCACACTGGAACGCATTGCGGAACATCTTACGACGCAATGCGGTCAGCTATCGATTTATGTGAGCGCTTGAGCGTTGAAGCTCTTGGCCTAATGAACCCGCCATGAAACCAAACAAAAGCCGAAACGCCCCTAATTCTGGGGCGTCCGATAGGCGGCAACCTATCGCTGACGAGGCTACCAAATCAGAATTTACAAAACAGGAAACTACAATGAATATAATAAAACAAGCGGTACGCGATTACGCGGACAATCCCAAAGAATTTTTTGGTGATCTTATTGGCGTCATATCGCTGTTTGGACTTCTTTACATCGGATTGATTATTGGAGCAGCGCAATGAACATTTTGGCAAACGAAGATTTCCAGCTAGACGCGATCACAAGCCTAAGACTTTCTTTAGTTATGGCGATAGATGCAAATACGGACGAAAAGATCCGCGAACATCTGAACGCCGCCAGGGTCGCCGCTGTTGGCCTTTCAGATCAAACGATTGAAAGAGTTAAGGATCAGGTTAGAGGCTTTCGGGACGACTAACCCTCGACATCTTCCCAACGATTATCAATAGGGCGCTCCAGTGGAACGCCCTTTTCTGTGACCTCCCAGCCGCAAGCTGCGTACCCAATAACGTCAAGCCATCCGTCACGTTTTGTCGGATCGTGCGAGATGCGGGACAGTTTGAGCATAATACCAAACGCTGCAACATCATGAGCCTCAACGTTCTTCTTTCCGCCCAGATATGCGTCAAACATCTTTGCGCAGCGGGTGAAGTTTTCGCGCGGCTCACCATATTCCAGGTTTCGCTGCTGGCTAACTGCTTCGTTTGCGTCGTTTATAATTTCTTCGCGTTCTGTGCTAGAATGGGATTTCATCGTCGATTACCTCGTTTGTTTTTTTATATTTAACTGATTTGATTTGTGCGTCTGGAAAGTTTTGTTTTGTTGCTGCTGCCATTAGTCCGAGTTTTGTATTTTCCCACCCAATGATCACCCTGGCTACTTCATCGAGCGTGTAGATCCGCGTATCGCCCTCAACGCTGGCGGCGTCGCTTACCTCGTCCACAATCGCGTATTTTTGGCCTCCAACATCCTCTGGAGCGTAGAACTCCCAGACCTTGCTGCTTTGCGGCTTGTGTCCGTCTTTAATCGCGGATCTCTCCAGCGCTTTCCACCCTTCAATAAGGTTGTTTGCTTTTTGGACGAGGTAGCTGCTGTCATCGCCCTGGATCGCGTCATTGAAGTTTTGCCTGGCTTGTTCAAAGGCAACAGCCAGTTTTGGCGCGGCTAGTCGTTCCAACTTCCCCAAGCCAAACCGTTGCTCCAGCTGTCGAGCTACCTGGTCAACGCTATTGATTGCAGCCATCGCGGTATCGTCTCCCTTTTCACTAAACATCGGTGGCGCTTTGTAACCTTCATCTTCTTTTGATTTTTTTGGTTTGCGTTTTACGCGCGCATAACTAGAGCCACTCATTTGAGTATCCCTTTCCCATCGAGCCGCACACCGTCCACGCAAACACTTACTTTCCGCATCCACGGAAGTAATGTGTGCAAGGGGTACGGGGGTTTACTTCCGCAAGCTACTTCCGCAAAAACAGGGGTTACTTCCGCACTACTTCCGCATAAAACCAGCTGTTTTGGCGTTACTTCCGCAGAAATCGCATAGCGAACCCGTGTTACTTCCGCAGTTTTTGGCAAGGAAGTGTCGATATTCCCGTAAAACTTACGCATCATATTGCCCCTTCGTCGGCACATAAACCCAGGCTCCATTCGTGAGCTTTTTGGTTCCTGGGTAATATTCGCGGCGTTTTTGCGACAGCCGTTTTGCGTGGTTCAGCTGCTCCAAAATCTGCAAAATGTGCGCTATTTTTCTCTGCGTCATGTCCGTGTGTGGCTCTAAATCTTTAGCGGTTGCCACGCCAGCATCTTGAAGCAGCCCTAAAACCTCTTGGCCGAATTCGGGCATCTGCCGGTTTGCTGGCTTTGATCGGTCCGCGTCGGCTGGGATCGGCAGCTTGTGCTTTTTGCACTCTTTTCTCCGCGCCAGCATCATCACGCGCCCCAGCTGCTCTTCGGATTTAAAATTAGTCATCATCGAGTTCATTACCTGTTCCTTCACAATTTGTGCATTCTTCAAAACCGTCAAAACATGGCTCCAGGGCTGTATCGAAGCGCTTCCAAACGGTGCGCTCCAGCTCTCCCTTGCCATCACATTCCTTGCATTCTTTAAGCTCAGTCATCATCAAGCTTTCGGATCATCCGCAGCCCTTTGGCTTTCGATTGCTTGTTATGCACCACGTTTTCAATAATCTTTTGATCGAGCCACGCCTGGACGTACTGTTTAGCCGCGTGTTTGGGCATCGCGTACTCTGTGGAGATCCACTTTTGCAGTGATCTGTTCGTATTTACAGCGTGTGAAAACGGTTCATCTGTTCCCCATCGCTTATCAATTTCTTCAAGTATTGTGTCGGTTTGCATCCGAGAAAGCTTTGTTGATGCTTCCAAAATCTCCGCAACTTCATTTGTTCGGTCGATCAGAAGCCCTTGCTCGCTTCTTATAAATGTTCGCGTTGACTTGTCGGCTGCGTCGTTGATTTTGACGATGCCACCCATAACGCACTGACCTTGACCACTTTCAAAATCGAGCTTCTGCGCAATAATGATTTCGTCATTTTCTGGCATAGCCCAAAGTCCGTAGACCCATCTCGCGCCATCAACGAGCGCTGTCGTGCCGCGTATTGCTTCACGGGCTTGCGCGGACTTTCGTATTGAGAACGTACCTTCTTTTCTCATGTGGTGCGCGATTAAGACGTTCGAATTCGTTGCTACGCATAGTTCACTCATAAGCGTCCACCAGAATTGACCCGCAGCGGGATCGGTATTGATGTCAGCGTGGGCAAACGCTTGGAGCGGATCGATGACTACGAGAGCCACGTCCCCCAAATCAATCAGCTGCTGCCTAATGTTTAGGTATTGCGGCGTTACAGTGTATTGGCCCATTGCGTTCTGGATTAGCGGGACAGGCCCACCGGCATCTGGCAATGGCACGACGAACAAGTTACCGGCTGCGCGTTCTGCCAGGTTTGGCCCAGCGATGCTTTCAATTCTTCTGTGGATACTGTCCGCGCTGTCTTCGGCTCCGAGAAACACTACTTTGCCGTTTTTTAATATCGTGCCACCGAGAGCTTGCTCTTTGTGCAGCGATTGATCGCCACCCGCTACTTTCATGCACAAGTCGAGCAGAATATAAGATTTGCCCAGGCCACCGACCGCTGCAAGCAAACCAGGAACGCGCACCGGCAAAATGTTGTCGATCAGGAATTCCATTTCGGGGGCAGGGCCGGCGTACCGATGCATACCCCAATCTGCGATAGTTAAGACGGGAGGGGCGGTCGGCAAACCTATCCCCTCCCTACCATCAACCGCAACAGGAAGTGCAGCGTCAGGTGTTTCGGAGCCAGCTTCGATCTCGTTGAGTATTCGCAGCTGGCCGCGCTCAGCGCGTTTTAACTGGTAATTTGCACGTTGTTCAAACAGTTTTCTGCCGCGCTGGTCGTCATCGAGCGAAGTAGATCTGCTTGCTACCTTGAATTCATAGATGGGCCAAGCGTCCTCAATCAGTTGATCGAGCGTTGGAAGTTTACCTTTTTCCGCCCACCATGTTCGCAGCGTTCCAAGTATAAGCTGAACCATGTAAGCCTCGCGCCCATCAACTACATCGCCCCACATATTTGTAACGGATTGGTTAAGCTGGCTTTCGCCATTGTGGTGAAAGTTTTCTTGGAGCGTAAGTTCCGTAATCCATTCGGGCGCGGCCTCGATTGGCTCGTCCAATGAAATAGCGTATTCTCCGCCAGATTTGTGATTGCTGGGCGCAACCACGACAAATCCACCCTCTCCGCGTGTATCGATGCCTTGGCCGAGCGTGTTCTTTCCCGTGATGATTTTTTGATCGTCCTGGGCTTTAAAGAAGTAATGTTTGCCGCCTGATCCTGTTCTTTGCTCCAGCGTCGAAGGTAAGTCGTCATTGTTCATGCACAGATCGTGCAGAGTTTCGGGTCCATCCTTGCCGTCTCCAATGTCCACATCGACCGCAAAAACGTTATTGCTTATGGTTCCCGTGACAACGCCAATGTTGTGATTTGCAAAGCGTCCGCCAAACCAAAACTCTAATGTTTCTTTATCTGCACGTTTGCTTTGATATTTCATCCAAGATGACGGGGCAGGGTGCTTGCCTGGCGAAGCACAATCAGCTCCAGCGGCGCAGCTGCAACCGTTTTCTGTGTTGTAGTGAACCGGCACGACGGAAAAACCCCTATCATACCAATAATACGCCCATTCTGTTTTTGTTTTCATTTTGCCGACCTTTTGTAAAAAAGGGGGCGGACGCATGGCCCGCCCCAAGTTATCAGATTTCGTCTGCAAAACTGACGTCATCTGACGCTGCCGCTGGCGGAGCAGTCACAGCGGCTGCTGATGGTGACGCCACAGGGAGAGCGCCACCCAACTCTTCTGGACGGTCAGACCATCCAGTGATTTCAAAAGATGGTGTGCGAGTGCTTCCTTTGCCCACTTTTCGCTTGGGAGCCTCGCCAATTTTTACGTTTGGAACGTGCGTTTTAAATTTTGGGTTTGTCTCTGCTGCCATGTACAAACTCTTTACAAAATCGAGCATTCCGATCTGGCTGCTAGACAGCTGGCGGCTTGGGCTGTCACCAAAAAGTTTTGTCGAGTAAAATTGGACAGAAAACCCTTGTTTGTGGGCGTCGGAAGGTTTGGCACAGCCGACAGGATTATTGTCGGGCCACTCTAGCCAATCGCGGCCACCTTGCAGCGCAAGCCAGCCCATCTTAACCTCTGAGATGTCGATCATAATGGTCTTGCCTTCTAGCTCAACGTCTTCAAGTCCGGTCTCTGAGCTGATCCCCCAGATGTTTTCCTCAATTTGAAATCTGATGTACGGATTTCCTGTGTTTTCAATCATGTGTAACGGCATTTAAATCTCCTTTAATACCTGTGTTTTTCGCACCATTAACGCGGTGAGGCGATCGCGCCGTCGAGGAGTTCAACGGAAAATCTTTCGTTTAACCAGGCTATGCTGGCGCGGCGAAAAATGTCGGCGTCCACGTCGGCTAGTGCGCAAACGTGAAAGAAATCTTCGTGGTCGTTTAAAAGCCAACAAACAGCAGACTTTGCATTATTCCGCTTAGTCGAATTTTGATGGTCAAGTTTTCCACCATCGACAACGGATTGGTACAGTACCTTCCACCACAGCTTTTGCTCGTCGGTACGAGCATCATCTTGAATGCTCGTAAGCCCTTCATCGCGCTCAACTGTAGTATTTCTGGAGAAGCTCGTCCGCATTCCCACCTTTCCAATAAAAAGTATCGGGATCGTGCGGGATTGCTCTCATTAGCTTATCTGTGTCGTCGCTCAGACTTAAAAACGCCTCCATCTGCACGACAGTTTTTTTAAAACTTTCTAAATAGAACGGGCCATCTTCCATCGTGAGCCAGGTAAAAGGATCTTTTTGACGTGTTAGGACATACAAAAATTTCATTTCAACTGGACGTTGCAGCTCGATGGAGACAGCCCGTTCATAAACCGCCGCTTGAATTCCGTGTGACAGCGAAAATCCAGAGGGCGATTTCGATGTGGTTTTTAGATCAACGACCAGAGGGTTGTCTGCGTGACGCCCTTCAGTCCATCGGTAATCCAAAAACCCTAGACAATTAATGGTGTCTGCTTCGTTGGGCCCAAAGCGGACGGGTATATTTATTTCGTGCTGTCGCTTGCCGTCAGCAGGGATGTCAGGTGTGCCCAAAGGGGAAAGCTGTTCCATCGCTATTGTAACCATTCTCGTTACGATCGGGGTCCGCTTTTCCATTTCTAATGCTTTATTATTGCCAAAAATACTTAGCTCGTTTAATTCTTTCAGTGCTATTTCAACGCACTCATCAATTCGCGCTGCGCCGTACAACCCAGCGTCAACACCGGCTTCGACCGCGCTTCCTTGCCACGCCGCCCAACCAGCAGTGAAGCGTTCCTTTTTTAAGTAGCTCACAGCCCACGCGGAAGGGGCTTGTCTGAATTTTGCTACGTTTGAGCAGCTGACCCGCTCGATGCCATGTGTCTCAAATCCGTTCTTGTAGGTCATATCATTCGACACTTTCACCAAAAATAAAGCCATAATAGGCGATGAGGGCCGCGTCAGCTCGGCCATCATCTTTTTTACGTGCAAAAGATTGCGCAAACGCAGGGAAAACTTGGATAGCTCTCTCTCTTGAGCCATCTTTGCCCTGCGGCTTGCCAATTTTTTTCATCCATGTTTGCGGCGCGACGGTTGTGGTGGGCAACTGCAATGCAGCAGCCGCCCCCAAACATATACCGTATGACTTTCCAAAATTAAACATGGACGTCACACCCTGACCAGGCATAGCACCCACTTGCTCGATAAAAACAGGAGCTTGGTGTTCGGCCAAGATGTTGGAAAGAAGCTGCGGAGAAACTTGTTTTTTCTTTTTCACCTCTAAAATCGGCATGTCGTGAATTTCTAACACGCCTTCCAGAGCGTCAAAAAAGACGATAGCTCCCGAAACTCCTGGGTCTATGCCCCATATCATACGGGTTTGCCCTGCATGAATCTGAATCCATTGATCTTCGCAACCTGGATAGGGTCAAAGTCAGGTGGTTGATGATTTTCGATTATATGTGCTGCATGATTGCGGTCATGCTGCGCCGTGTTTTCAGCTAAGAAAACGTCAGCACATAACAAAAGGATCTGATTTCGCTCTAAATCACTAGAGTTTGAGTATAGATTTTTTTCTAAAGAACGAAGATCTGCTGTGTATTTTGATATTTCTTTAACTTTGAACATGAGGTGGTCCCATCTTCGGGTTTGGCCACGAAGTAGCTGTGTACACATAAATTTTGTTACTGTAGTGGCGATACTCTGTAAAAAAAAGACCAGATACATGTTTGAAAGAAGAAACCCAACTTCTTACATAATACAGTCCTATCGGCGAGTAACTATTATGATGATGGCGAGCTAAACCATACATACTAACACATTTTAAAAAATGTTTTGATAATTTCCACGACAATCCTGATTGCCGTTTAGATATTTGAAATTCGTTCATCTTTGATATCCGTTTCCCCTGTGACGTAATCGAGTAAATCGAAACGTTTGTTGTTTTCTTTTGCGATCATGCAAAGATGCACGATGGCTGTGAATGGAACGGTCTTGCGCCGTCTCCACTTGTCAACTCCATCGACGCTTATAGTATGCCCGTGAGCCGTGAGCTGACGCGCAGTGGCCGTTAATCCACCAAAATCTTTAACAAGTTGTCGGGAGTCGAATTCGATGTATGACACCAGCAGTTCCTTTTATTTATATTTTCTGCTGTCACACATTAAAGGCCATTATTAACGGACATTTTGTAGCGGTCAAGAACTAAATGTAGAACAACATAAACAAAAATGTCTACATACTGCGCTTTAGTGTAAAAAGAATTTTTGTTGCAAGGCAGACAATTTGTCTGTAATGGTGATTTAGGCAACGTACATTTGATAATTTTCACACGTTGTTAAAAGTTTGAAAAATTATTTAGGATAAGATTATGCCAGACCACATAAATAGTCGGCTCGACGTAGGTGGCGAAATTGATTTGACAAGAAAATTTATTGTTAAAGCAGAATTCGGTAGGCGTGTTTGGAAAAAAATGTTGGAAAAAGACATGAGCCAATCGGAGCTTGCGAGGGCCAGTGGACTAGGACGTGACAGCATCTCTCAGTACGTGCGAGGTCGTAACCAGCCTAGCCCCCAAAACCTTAATAAATTAGCTAAAGCGCTCGGCGTAGAAGCAGCAGACCTACTCCCGAATCAACAAGGGTTAGCAGCTGCCCAGGAAGCCCCAACGTTTCAGATCCAACAAGTTGGGGACGATAGCGGCAAGGTTTGGTTGCACGTAAATCAACACGTGACAGCCGACCAGGCGATGCGAGTTATGCAAATCGTTAACGAAAAAATATAATGTTACTTACACAGCGGGAGGCCGCTGCTTTGCTCAACGTGTCGATTAAGACGATCTATAGAATGCGAAATGCGGGGCAACTTAATACAGTTAGACCGACAAATCGTATGGTTCGTATTACTTATGAAAGTTGTTTGAAAATAAGGACTCAAAAATGCGAGAAAAGAAGCCGCCCAGGATTGGGACAGAAGGGCAGAACTTTTACGTTTATTTCAACGACGGACGCAGCCAACGAAAAGCTTTGCGGACGACTGATTTACGCATCGCAACGGAAAGGTTCCAGGGTTGGTTAGACTCTTACAACAACGATACGGTTGTTGATGATGACCCGTTTGTAGATCAAGCGCTGCATCTCTGGTTTGAACAGTGGGTGAAAGGGCGCATGGCATCAGAGAATAGATATCATGCGATAATTAAAAACCTAAACAAATTTTTTGGTCATAAAAGAATTTCAGAAATCACCAGGCGGCACTCTGTTGAATACGGATTGCTTCGGTTTGCTGGAGAAATTGGTCAAAATAAAGCGGCGAACGGTACAGTGCGAAGAGAGCTGCAATCATTACGAGCGTGTTTTACTTTTCTTCAAAAACGTGTGGAGCCGCGCGAGCGCCGAATAAGTCAAAAAATTATACCATATCTTGAACTACCGCCAGAAGGTTTGCCGCGTGAGCGGGTTTTTTCGCAAGCTGAATTACAAACCATGCGCGATTTTTTGCAAAATCACTGTGATCATAATTCGTTGCCACGCATCATAGATTTTAAAACAGGCAAGCTCACAAAATCAAAATCAAATCGTTTAAGTCGCCTTGCCAGATTTGTAAATTTGGCGATTGAAACAGCGCAGCGCAAAACCTCGATTTTAGAATTAACCTGGTCAAGAGTGAATTTTGAAAACAATATTATTACGTTTTTGCCAGAAGGCAAAGCGCAGACAACAAAGCGACGTGTCCCGCTGCCTATATCTTCACGACTGAGGACGGTTCTTGAACTTGCTTACGAACAGCGAATAACCGATTATGTATTAGATCGAAAAACCAGCATCGACTATGATTTGAAGCAAATGGGCCAAGCTACGAAAATTAGCGGCGTTACTTCTCACGTTTTTAGGCACACGTGGGCCACGCATAAGGCTATGCAAGGTGTCCCAATTGAAAAAATTGCAATGTTTCTTGGTGACACGGAAAAGACAGTGCGGAAAAATTACTTACATTTGACGCCAGATTATTTGCGGGATGTAGTCGATTAATTCTGCGCTCAACATTGCGTTTTACTGGTCTAAAAACGCAAATTGCGCTGTTGATTGTCTGTTTCAGTCCTACAAAACGGCCTACAAAATTTAAAATTTACTATAAAAACCAAGTAGAGCAGGCCTCTCGACACTGCTCTACATAACGGATGCTGGTCGGGCTAGTGCTGTTTTAACCTATACAAGACCTTGTTTTTACTTGTTTTTTAGAAAGCTCTGCGCTCTACATTACGTTTAATCCCCAAAGCCGCCGCCTCCAAAGCCGCCGCTGCTTCCAAAGCCGCCAGAAGATTTTTTGCTTCTACCGCCTCCAGACTTGTACTCCTGACCTGTTCCCGTTTCAACCAATTCTTTTAAGACCATCTTTTTAAACCTGGGGGATGTAATCACCATGTTTGATAATCCAAGTGTTCCCCCGACAACAGCGCCAGCGTATGGGTTGACGGTTGCCAAACCCATAAGTGCTGGGACCAGAATGTCGTACAGACCTCTAGCAGCCTGATATTCGGCTGTGGGAGTATTTTTACTGTTAGCGTCGGACGCTAATCCAGCAATCCGCTGAATTGCGTGCAGATACATAGAAGCCGTAGCGCCGACTACTACGTTTGAAAGATCAGCACGATATTTAAGTGAAACAAATCCGTTCACAATAGGATCAAGTCTGCCGGTCATGCCAGATCGCGAAATTCCAAGGGTCATCAAATATTTGATAAGCGTCCCTTTTTCTCGTTCCTCTTCCCAGCGTTCTGGATTGAATACCGCCTCACGCGTAGCAGAAACTAACGTGTGCGCTATATAAAGGCTTGCGAGAGGTAAAACCATCTTCTTGCCAAGCCTCGCCGTACCCGCAGCAGCGCCAGCTTGTTTAAAATCACGCACGGCTCGTTTTGCTGACATTTCCAGAACGTTTCGTTGAAACGCTGCTATGAAGCTCTGAATTCCAAATACAGACCGGCCCACTGGTGTTTCAGCCCACTTCGGACGATCCACAATTTTCGGGTCTTGGATTGTTTGGTCAACAAATCTGCCTACAGCAACCGCGAACATTCGACCAGTGTCAGTTAAATCGCCGGATGCTTCCATTATTTTTGAAATGTCATAAAAACCTTTTTCATCACGATTTAAATTAGAAGCGTATTCTGTAAATTTACTCATGTTTTCTGGTGAAATACCAAAATCCATTAAAGATGATTCTGCCTCAGTTTTCATCTTGTTTTGTGAGGGATCATTTGACTGTTTGTTTTCTTGATACTGTTTGGACAGACCAATGATGTATTGCAGTCCGATCCGCATGGATGCGCGTCTTTGAGCGTTTGTAATACCCGTTAAGAAGGTTCGTTGGAAAAACAGGCCTAAACGCTTTGTGTTTTTTGCATCTTCCTCTGAAACGCCGCCCACGCGGTTCGCAATTATATCGCCGCTTTGAGGCAAATCGATGACGCCGAGAACGTTTGCAAGCTGACTGAAATATTGCTTACGCTCACGCGCGTTTTTTGTAGCCAAAAGGCCATCAAATGAGTAAGCAAAATTCTTAAATCCGTCTTTGACGTCGCCAGTTTGGATTGCAGCCGTAATCGGCTCCGCAACAGAACTTAAAACAGCTCTCGGCAAAAGTGCCATTGTTCCATACGTGTTTAACGTATTGAAAGATTTTGAAAGCAAATCGTCCTGACCGCCGTAGCGACCAGTAATCATTTTTACGACGGTGGCAACTTCTCGCGCTTCATGTGGCTTCATTCCGCCCAGCAACGCTTCTTCAAGTGAGTAATCCAGAAAATCTCTTCCGTCATTACTTCCTTTTCCTTTTGGAATAAGGTGGCTTCCAAAGCGAGCGTTATATTCCGTGTATCGCGCTGTTGCTGGAATGTATTCCATGATTGCTTCGATCGGGTTTAAATAGAAGTCGGCCAGGAAAACGTCAGCTTCAGCTGGGAGGCTTCGTTTTTTTGCAAAACTACCTTGAACGCCATTCACGCTTGGGTCTGATCCGTTTCTCAAAACTATTCTGTTATGGAAATCTTTACCGGCAGCCGTTGCGTAAAATGGTCGTAAACCTTCGTGAAGTGCTGCGTGTTGGTCGTTTAGACTTTCAGTTATTTCGGAATCCAGAGTGTTTATTTCTTTCAGCTCGTCTTTTATATTGGCGCTAATTATTTGTAATTCTTCGAGCGTCACATCGTTGAACGTTAGATCAGCAACGGTGTCCAATGATTTAGAATTGGCTAAACTTGCCAAAGAGGACATTTGCTCGGTGTTGCCTTCGTCAAATGACCCATATTCGTTTTCGTAAATGACTTGCTCGTAAAGTGGAATTGCTCCCTTTTTGCCGTTTAGTTCGCCAACAAAGTTTTTCTGCTCACTAATCGCCAGGCGAGCATCCAGCATACGAGGCATATAGCCAGCGTTTGTTATGTAATTTACGTTTTGGTTATTCTTGACCATATAATCGTAAATAGGATTTAGAAGCTGGCGTCGTAAATCTGATGCCATTTCGAGAACTTGCTCGCTCGCTGCTGCCGTCGCGTTTGTATCCCCGACTAAAATTAAACGTAAATTTTTAAGTCCATCGCCATTTAACTCATCGATTTTATGCTTCTGGCGAAGCCTATCAAAAACAGCATTAAACCGGCGCGAGTTAATTCGTGATGCTTCTTCAAATGTTCCGTTTTTAAAAGTAACTCGCTTGTCCAGTGAACCAGGATCAGTAGCAACCTTACTTATAATGTCCTCCATTATAGCACGTACTGTCTTATTATCTTTGTGCCTCTTGCTAATGTTAAACAAAATTTGGCGTTTTGTGTTTACAAAGTTACTAAAGAAAGTGTCTTGAATTTGGTTGGCTTTGCGCTCCCACACGGTATCACCCACGAAATCTGATGGACGCTTGGCAGCTTCGGCAGCTCTATTTTTTGCTATGCGCGTTGCTTTCGCCTGGTCAGCAGCAATATCTTTGACCACTTTTTTAGGTAATGATGAAATTTTTGTGCGCTCTTCGATTTGAAGATCACCATGAAATTGCGCTACGGCATCCATCGTGTCCAAATCGCTGGGTTTGTTAGCTGTTTGACCCGCTGCAAACGCCTCAAGACGCATAGCCTCCATTAGTTGGTCCATCGCTAAAAATATTCGGTGACGCTCCTGATCTTTAGGAAAAGTCATCGCAAGGCGATCGTCAGCACCTTTTAATTGGTCTTTTGCGGCCTGGTAAGATTTGTCACCTTTTGTGATGAACTCGTTTGGTCCACCGATTGCCTCAACAGATCGTGCAATATATGCTTCAAAACTCCGAGCAAACATTTCTGTTGGTTTTTTGAAATAATTTTCTCCGAAAGATTTTTGAGTCCGACCAAACTCTCCAGAATTTTTTCTAAATTCAGTATTTAGTATTTTTGCGCGGGTACTTCCTTCCAGAAGTTTTTCTAGCTTTAGACGATCTTCCTCTAAAGTCTTGTTCGGTTTTCCATTTTTCGACTGACGCGCGGCAGCAGCAGAAATTTTATGCTCAAGCGCCATCAGTTTTGCGGCAAACTCAGCATTGTCGAAATACATTGAATTTATAACGCCAGCAAACGCTTCTTTCACGTTAGCTGGTGTAGTTGCATCCCAGGCTCGATCCCCCAGCTTATTGTTGGCTCGGATGACGCCAGAGATACCAGCAGCGTTGTTTCCGCCATACTTTTCCATTAAATGAAAGTCTAGCGCGTGGCCCCATTCGTGGGCAAAGCTATTGCTTCGCTCCGGCATACTAATAAACGGTCCCTCCATTGGCGCAACGTCAGACTGCGCTGAAGATATTCCGCCATGCACGTAAGCTCCTAAATAGCGCCCTACCTTAGACGGCAAGGTGAGGCCCAAAGTACCTTCAAGACCGATCGCCGTGCTAGGCATACCCAAACTGTGTGTCATCCAGGTTAGATTGTGGTGAGCATCGAGCAGCTGATTTACTTGATTATTTGTTGCACCGGCCTCTGGCGGCGCAATAAACTTTAACCCAAATTTTTTATTAGTTTCATCACTTAGTATCTTAAACTTTCGTTCAACCGGCGCATTTTCCAATCTCTTTGGATCGAACCCAGCTTCAGCGAAGGCGCTGCGGTAATTGGATTGGCGCAGAGTTTGTGACTTAGTGTTAAAAACTTGACCGTCAGGTATCGTGCTTACGTCTGCTTCTTGCTTAGTTTCTTCAAGTTTATTGCGGCTTGGCGCATTTCGGGGTTTTTGTACTTGTTTGCGACCCGCATCATTGCCTTGCTTTGCGCCGCTAGGCTCAAGGAGCGATCCTTGATTGTTTCCTTTTTTTGCATTTTGCTCTTCTCTTTGCTTGCTGACGGCTACATTAATCACATCTTGGGGCGTCGTCGTATCAGGTATAAGTCCACCTGATTGCTTTTGTAACGCTTCATTTGCATAGAAAGTAAGAAATTCACGCATAGCTTTACCGCTGATCGCGGAAGAAAGGTCTTCTTTGTAAAACGCTCTTACATATTCTTCTACCTGTGGGTCTTTTGCTCCAAACATATCATTCTGAGCGAAATAATCAGCTACTTTTACATCGTCGGTTCGCAACTGACTAATTAAATTAGCCATTTCAGATAATTGTGGGGTTATGTCCCATTGAGAATCTGTCTGATTGTTTGCGATCTGACGCTTAACTTGCGCAAATTTAGGAGCGACTGCCACGAAAGCATTTGCAATGGACTTAATGTTGTTGTCGCTTGCTTCGAGCATTTTAGAAATTGTTGTGCTGTTATCAAAAGCTGACGCAAGCAAAGCACCGCGAACACGATTTATTCCTTCAGAGCTAATGTTTCCGTTTGATTGAAAGAAAACTCCCTGCTCAGTGGGTGATAATATCTTTTTTGCATACTCGGTAATAAATGTTCTGTTTGCAGCAGCGTCGATATCGAAATCACCGTTAAAAGTGTCGATTATGTTGCTTTCAGTTAATTTTTTAGCGTCATTACTGGATCGCTCTGTTACAGACATATCAGCTTGCGCGTTAGTATTTGATAAACGTGCAAAATCTTTCAAATCATCAATCGTCATATCGTCATTTAGCTGACGAACATAAACCGGCTGGCTGAACCCTGTCGTGTCAATACCGGCGTTCTTTAACGAATTTTGGTAAGATTTTAGGCTTTCTGGCTGGTTAGCGTACACTTCTTGAATTGTAAGAACACGACCGTTCCCGCTCATGATTGTGCCGTCACGCGCTATAATTGGCGCACCTGATCCAGAAGTTGGATCGTCCATAAGGCGCTCTGCATTAAACTTTGAACCGGCTCGATCTTTAGCTAATACTTCACTGTCTTTTCGGCTTCGATCACGCGGCTGAAGATCACCCGCCGCTTGCTTTAACTCCGCCAGCTCAACGACTTTTCCTTTTACGTTAAACTTTGCTTGACCATCTGGAGACTGAACTGAAACCACAGGCTTGTCCAAATCTATGCCAACAGGATCGACATCTGGTGCTTGTGGATTTTCCAGAGTATCCGCAGCAGCTATCTTTACCTCAGGCGAATTAACGTTTTCGGGGGATTTGCTCGGAGGTGTTTCTGGTTTTTTTATTGCAGCTGGCGGCGTGGTGGTAACGTTTGAAGGCGTGTTTTTTGTTACGTTTGCGCCGAAAGCAGCTGCTTGTTCTTGATTTATAACGCCCTGCGGCGGCACAAAAGAAGTATTACCTTCTGGCATTTCGCTTACAGCTATCTCTGGATTTTTTTGTCCTTCTGGCAGCTTGGTCAAAATATCAGGGTTTGTGATAGCTTTAGGAATATTCGCATTAAATACCGGTTCTACTTCGACGTTACCTTGGAACCCCGCAGCTGTATTCGCATCTATAACTGCCCCAGGTGCAGCAGTAGCTGGCGAACCTTCAAACTCAGAACGGAATAAATTCAGCACTTGCAGAGGATCAATATTTTGTGACGAGATTTCTGCGCCCTTGTCGGTTCTTTGTGTTATCGGCAAACTATCACGACCGGCTGTCGCCTCAAGCTGATCCAAATTCATGTCAGGCTTTGCGATTAAACCGCCACCTTCAAAATTACTTTCATTATTAATCTGCGTAACTTTAGGCTCACCTGGCTGAACGACCTGCGAATTAGGATTAAGAGCTTCAATAGCCGCTTGAATTGCAAGTTTTTGATCGTTGTTTGCATTTTCATTTTCAAGCGCTGCTTTCAGCTCGTTTACGAATTGCTGTTGCCGCGCAGCGGGTAGCTGCCGAGCCGTGTTAACGATCGCCTCAACACCGCCAGGAATAATCTCGCCTACAGTTTCTAGGACTATATCTCCAAGTTCAAAATCATCTTCAAAACCTGTTGCGATTTCAGCGCCTTGCGCTGCGGTTTCGCCAAGTCCACCCATACCGGCTTGAATAGCTAGTTCGCCAGGGATTGCTGCTGCTGTTCGCGCTGTGCGTCCACTTGCGACGGCTGGAGCTATTAATCGACCGGCTATGCCAAAGGATAGTGCATCAAAAAGACCAATCGGTATGCCGCGCATTGCTCCACGTTTCCGAGCCTTTGAGATGAATTCGGGGTTTGCCATCAAATCCGTCAGTGCAGCGTCATCGTTTATATCGACGCCCGAATTCGCAATTTCCTCATTGATTACAGCCGCAAATTCATTCGCGCCAGAACTTAAACCATAAATAGCCATCCCCGCAGCTGTGCTACGAGTAATTCCAGCGGCCAACATTGCTACAACTGATTGAGGTAAGGATTCTCCGACAACGCTCAGAACAGCCCCAGGGTTTCTAGCTGTTGCCATAATTGTGTCGTAAGCGCCTTCAGCGTCGATTATTTCTCGCAATCCTTCTTGGACCTCTGCCGGTGCTTTCGGAACAATACGATCCAATTCTTGCATTCGATCGATAAAAGATTGCGTGTCCTTCACACCAAGCTGCTGCCCCAACAGGTTCATGCCCATCTGCAACCGGCCGAAGCCCCTAGAAACCGCATTATTGGGAGAAACGTGAAGATTAGACTCAGCAATCATTTCAGCTGCTCGCTCATCACGTATTCCAACGCCGTAATGTTTGTCGTAATATTGACCAGGTACACCAGCAATTCCGCTAATTGAAGGATTAAGGTTAGCATCAACTTTTGCTTGTGTTGGCCCAGGCTGCGCAAACACGTCTAAAATACGTGCTTCTTCGGCCTCAACAGGAGTTTGCGGACTTGGGTTAAAAACGCTTGGATAACTAGAAGCTTCCGCCTGTGCTGCTAAATCAATTTTTGCTTGCTCGTTAGCGCGTTGAGTTACGACCGCATCCTGCGAAGCCGTTATTTCTGGAGCTACAATAAACTGATTTCTGTAATCACCTTGTTGAATAAACTCTTCTGGAGGTGGAGGCGCAATCAGCTCCACCGGCTGCGGCAACTCTGTGGGCGGAGGTGCAACAGTGGCGGAAGGAACCACTGGGGCAGCCGGTGAACTGTCTAATGCTTCTAAGCGTTTTCTAATAGCTGATGAACTTAGGCTAAAATATGGTGACGTCATTCCATCTTCGTTGTTTTCAGATAGACGTTTATTTGTTGCAATCGAGCCGTAGCTAAAATCTGGCATATGCTTATTCCCTAGCGTCGTCGAATTGTTTGCCTAAATTCACGATTTGCTCTTCAGCATAACCCATTTCTTTTGCTGAAATTAAAAGCTGATCTCTATTTCCATCTCGTAAGTGCATATCAAATACAAACTTCGGGAAAAGGAAGTTATATCCGAATGTGACTTTCATATGACCGGCCGCAACCATCGGAACAGCGTTTTGATTAAATGCGTCACCATAAATAATACTGGGGTCTTCTTTCATATCGTCTCTAATGGCTTGCATAGCTGTTTTTTCTAGCCAACCCATTGCTTGCAAAGGTAACTCCATCATTTCCGAGCCATATTTATTAACAGTAATTGCGTATTGTTCCAGAAATTCAGTGTAGTTCTCTGATCCAACTTCCTGTTTTAGTTCGGCAATATCCATGTTGGTTTGGTTAGTAGCCGCGTTATTGTTACCAGACTGCGTATTAGTAGCCGCGTTATTCTTACCAGACTGCGTATTATTTGCTGCGTTATTCTGACCAGACTGCGTATTATTCGCTGCGTTATTCTCACCAGACTGCGTATTATTCGCTGCGTTATTCTGACCAGACTGCGTATTATTCGCTGCGTTATTGTTACCAGACTGCGTATTATTTGCTGCGTTATTCTGACCAGACTGCGTATTATTTGCTGCGTTATTCTGACCAGACTGCGTATTATTCGCTGCGTTATTCTCACCAGACTGCGTATTATTCGCTGCGTTATTCTGACCAGACTGCGTATTATTTGCTGCGTTATTCTCACCAGACTGCGTATTATTCGCTGCGTTATTCTGACCAGACTGCGTATTATTTGCTGCGTTATTCTCACCAGACTGCGTATTATTCGCTGCGTTATTAAACCGTGAGGTTTGGTTATCCAAATTGTTGTTTGTTATTGATCCGAATGCTGCTGGATCAGTAATCGCCATAGCCTTTAAGATGTCTAACTCACTTGAGTTTGGATCAAGCTGTATCGTTCTGGCTGTTTGATTATCAGCGTCTGTTCCTACACCCGCTAATGCAGTTTGCACTTGCTGTGAATTGCTATCTAAATTGAACATAGCCCGTACAAGGGCAGAAGCATCCACACCAGGCGCTCCTATCATTTGTTCAACTCTTTGCATCATAGCTGGATCGCTAGAGAGAGCGTTAAAAGCGTCTAATTGATTTTGGTCATCTGTATTTGCAATATTCTGCCCAACTGTCTGAGAGCTGAAAAAATTACCTTGCTGTCCGCTAGTGTTGGCTTGCGCTTCTTTTAACAAGACATTTGCCAAAATTTCTTTTGTTCGCGGGTCGAGCAAAGCTTCTTCCGTGGCAGTCTGAGCAGAAACAAGCTCACCTCTAGTATTTGCAAGATTTGCCTGGGCAATCGAAGCATCGTCCTGTGCCGAGCCTAACAGCGCACGAGATAAATTAGAAAAACCGGCCATTAAACCTGGGTCCATCGCGTATGGGTTTCGAGTAGCCATTAGTATCTCCTACTTTTTTAGTCCGTAGCCGGTAGAAAGCTGACCACCACCAATCAAAAGTTGCGCCATCGGGCTGTTAGCTCGCGCGTTTGCAGCTTCAAGCTCCGCACTTAGCGGCACATTGTTTCCCTGCATAAATCCACCCAGCATTTGCGTGTTGGACGCCGAGTCCATAGTTTTCGGTTTTATGGTAGTACCCAAATAATCAGAGAAGCTGTTAAGATCAGCAAGTTTACTGTTATAAGCTGCTTGTTTTGCCACCTGCCTTTGTGCCGTTGCATTAGCAACATCAGCTATCAGTGCAGGACCACCGCCATTTTGAGCAGCAGCTGGAGGCGCTGTAGTCGCGGCGTCATAGCTGTTTTGCATATTGTTTGCCGATCTTTTCATTCCACCTTGAACAGTCGCGCGGGACAAGGCTTCTAAAAGTGCGCCCTGACCAGATCGAGCTTCTTCTTCTAACATTCGTTGACGTTCACTGTTTTGCGTCTGGTATCCAGCCCGCATCTTTGCCGCTTTGTTGGCGTTATTATTTTGCATTACAACGCCACCAGCTGATGCTAGAGCGCCTGCGATTACTGGATTACACATTAGTTAATTACCCTTACAGAACTGCCCGAATAGGGACTTTTGATGCCAAGCATTGATGAAGGCTGCGCCGAATTAGCAGCTGTAATTCGCCGCGCTTTGCTGCTCGTTGTTGCAGTCGGATCTACATTGTATGACGGATCATATTTGCGTTTTGCAAAATCTGTGAAGAAGTCCGCGATGCCTTGATTGGTGGGGGTTTTATATGGGCTAGATAGACCCGTTACATCGTACGCGTTAATATTAGACGTCTGGCTATTTACTGTATCTACGTCATCTGAGAAGAACTTTAGTACATCCAGGCCAGAATTAACTGAGCCAATCCCGCCATCAACATAACCTTTGTTTGCAGATCGATACTCGTCAGCTAACCCTCCGAGCTTGCCTTCTTCGGTTCCCATTGCGCCGGTCAAGGCTCCCGTAGATTCATTAACACCAGCCTGAGTAAGTAAACCGGCGCTCTTAAACACGTCCATTAAGCCGCGTTGGGCGTCGTCATATGCCGTCTTAAATGGGCCATCACTATCAGTCATGTACGCATCGCGCAGCCCGTTGTAATAGCCATCGTTGGCAAATCCAAATGCGCTGCTGATATTACCCTGCTGGGCCGAATAGGCTGCATCCCGCGCGGCTCTGGCGGCTAGTAGATCACTATTGTCAATTGGCGGGTCAATTGGCGGGTCGTCTGGTGGATCAACTGGTCCTGGCCCAATTCTAACGCACGTACCATTGCGCAATTCAAAACCTGGTGGACACACTTTTGGGATTGGGGGTTCTACATCATCATCAGGTACGCAAACGCCATTAACAAGAGTAAAACCCGTTGGGCAAGCGTTTGTGGAAATCTTCACACAAGTCCCATTGACCTTTTCATAACCTTCTGGGCACGTTAGGTCTGGATCAAATACCGTAGTAATAAGTCCTCCTGGTAATATATCATCATTAGCTATTACCGCACCTTTTACAAAATCGCCGTCTACGACGTCACCATCTACTGTAACATATCCGCCGTCGCCATCGCCGAGAACACTACCACCAAAATCCTTAGTTTCCACGCCAGTTTTCTTGGCAAGTGCGTTTACAATCGCTGGCCCATTTGCTTCAAAACCTGTGGTGAATGCTGAGTCTCCACGAAGTGTTTTATTTTTTACTTCAACGCCGTCATAATAAGTCGTTTCGCCGTTCGGTCCTTGGTATCCAGTAACATCAAATCCATTACCCGCGCCACCTGGGTTAATTGTCATAGTGTTTTGCAAGCCCAGCAAAGCGTCGCTAACTGAATATTCTCCGTTTTCCGCTAAATCCTTCGACATATTATAATTTTCATTCACGGCGCCATTTGCAAGAAATGGGTTTGTGTCACCAACAAAATTTGTATTTCTATCAATGCTGTGAGGGTCGGCGCCATTGTAAGGAACGAACAAAGTACCATCTGCATTTGTGGAAACTGATGCTTTTTCGGTTCCGTCTAATCCGCCCGTGCCGAAAAGCCCGATAGGAACTTGATCGCCGTCTTTGTTCGTATATGTTCCTGAACCATTTTTACCTTGCCCGCTGCCAGTAGCAAGAGAATATGTACCACCAGCAGTATTACCTTTGCTGCCAGTGTACTGAAGAATTGGCGTGTTGCCCACATTAGCAGGAGTAGCAGCCGTTTGCTTGCCTCCGAGCGTAACGCCAGCTGCAGCCAATGGATCATTCATCTTACCGTAGATTGCTGCATTTTGTGCCGCTAACGCAGCTGATGCAGCTTTTTCCGCTTCTGTCGCAGTGGCGAGATTGGGAATATCTTTGTTCGGGTCTTCTGCGGCATCGTAGTTTGGATTATCAACACCCGTACCAACGCCTGTCCCAGTGGAGCTAAACCTTGTACCTTGATTATTACCGTCGCCATCGCCATCGATATCAAATCCGATTGCGTCAAAAAACGCCTCAACCATGCCGCCGTCACTAAATGCGCCTGGGCTACCTCCGTTTGCTTTAATGTCTGCTAACTTAGATGCTGCTGCCGCTGTTTTGTTGTCTTCATCCGCTTTGGCTGCTGCCAGAGCCGCAGATGCTCTAGCTTTCCTTTGCCTTTCGTTTCTTGCTCTTATTTCCGCTAATCTGCTTCTTTGCGCTTCATATAATTGTTTCGGCGGGTAAGCTGGTATTTTAGCTGGGCCAACAGGAACACCCGCGCCGCCAGATTTTTTAAGCATATCCGCTTCAGCTTGGTTAATGTAAGCCAGCATATGATCCTGGCCGGCAATTTTTGCAAATTTAGGTGTTTTAGTCATGAGCGAATTATCCTTGCAGCGCTAGGACTTCTAAACAAGTTACCCAGGTTGTAGGCGTCGTTAAGCTGACCGCGCGCATTCAACCCCACGCCGGTCGCTACTGCGTCCGTGCCGCTGGCAAAAATCTGCCCAATCGGATTATAAGGTGGAAGCGTTGTCGCATTTGCTATGCTGGTGGCAGCTTGGTTTGCCATTAATGTTGGATCAGCCATTGCTTGATTTTGTGTAAGTAAATCACCCTTTGCAGCTCCCAACGCATTCCTAACCGCGTCAGCGTTTGTACGGCCTTTATCGATGATTGATGTTTTTGCTTTGTTGAAGAGTGCAAGTTGTTCAGCTTTACGATTTATAGCTTCGCTCGATTGCGATACGCCCCTACGAGCTAACGAATTTGCTAAATCTTTGGTCGCATTTTTAAACTGATCTTGCAAATCGGGCGTTGCAAAATCAATATAACTGTTGGCGCGATCCGCATAGAAACCATCGTCATAACTATCAAATGCGCTGTTTATTGCTTCGCGTCCTGTGCGAATACGCGTTTGTCGTTGTTCTTCTTCAAGGCGAATGCGCTCCGCTTCAGTGTCAGCAGTAGCGATTGCAGCGTTGTTATTAATGCACATTTACAATTTCTCCTCGGTCCCAGCCATAATGGCCGGCCTCATCTCGCACCCACGAAAACGTTTTGAAATCTTCGCCATTCTTTCCAAAACCTTTCAACAAACATTCCTCTCTTAAACCTAAGAATTCGAGCCATGCATGAACCTGGTCATATCCAACGATACTTTGGCATTCGACACGGTGCGCTCCGCCATGATCTAATGCCGGTATTATCTCACGAATTATCCGCTTTGTCAGAAAACTCCCAATATTTTGAAAGCTATCTGTCGCAAAAAGCCCCAAACTCCACACGCCTCTGCGAAGGGGAATGTAACAAACAATCGCAACTGGCCCGTCATCATCACCACAAACAAACACATTTTGAAAATTACCAAGTTCGTTGCACAGTCCTTGGGCTAATTCTTCACGGCCTTCTGACCAGCGAAGTGCATCTATTTCTTCAAAATCTCGTTCACGCATATTGAGCGCCACGTTATAAACTTCCTCTGGTTCAGCCTGTCTAAAATAGTTCATCCGCTCTCCGAAGGGTTGTAATGAATTGCTATGTTGCCCAATTTTGCCGCGCCAGGTTTTGCACATACAAGACGCGGGGCAATGTGTGTTGAGTATCCTGTCATGCCAACCCGACCCTGTCCGTAAGTCGTTTGGACAAATGTTGCTATTTCTTCTTGCGCCAAAATGTTTTGCGGATCAGTCCCTGCAAAAAACGTCCATGTGTTTTCGCACGTCGCGTCGATTGCAAAAAAATCTTTTGAAGTTGCAGGGGCGGAACCATCCAAAAATGGCATCTGCACGACAACCTCAGAGCTGTCATAAATATTAGCGTTTTCACCGCCTAGCGAATACAGTTTATTGCCAGATCGACATAAGGTTTGCCGACCGTCAAACGCCCACCTGTCTACAACAAAGCCTGGCTCGTAAACCGACCAAGCAGAAACCTTACTCGATGGAAAATAGGAAAAGACATAAATCTTTGAGCCGATCGCAAGCATATAACGACCGTCACGCGGTTCAAGTGTACCCTTTGAAAGCTCACACGCAAGCCGGTTGGCTTGCAGTTCAGCCACAATCAAATCGTCTATTGGATTACCAATGTCACCAACAAAAGCCGCGTTACTACTGTCCCGTGATCGCAGTGATCGTATTCCAGATAGACTTAAATAGAAAACATCGTTATCGCCGAATTCGACAACGCTATCAGGGGCAATCGTTCCAGTGTTTTGCAAAACTTGGATTTGAGTATTTTTTGTTTCGTCTGGATCAACAAACCAAATCTGAATGGCACTTTCGGCCAAAATTGCAATATTGTCAAAATAGTTGGCGATAGCTTTTAAGCTTTCCGAACCTTTTGCGTTATTTGCTAAGTTAATAAATCCAGCACCAACACTTGGGTCATTCCATTCGGCTGGATTGTTGACTGCTGAAAAGTGTAGCAGGCTGTCAGATAAAGCATACATTTTGCTCTTCACTGGACGAACAACTGCCCCAGGCGTGTATCCGTTTATTGCACTGGCGTCAGCGCCACCGTCCAAATAACTTTGGCTTGCTGGATCAAAAACAGTCGTCACGTTACCTGTTGTTGTAACAGCAATCGCCTTATTGTTGAATGATGAGCCACTTTCTTTACTAATAATATTTACAAAAGCGCCAACAGATGTCGCTTGATATTCGGGCGATGATGGAAAGTCATTAATGGCTTCTGCTAAATTAAACGCTGTAAGGCTGTGGCTCGTTCCCCATACAATTTGCGACCCTATAATTGAAACACCATCGACTGTTATATTGCTGATTGCATTATCAATGCCACCTACAAAATTAGACACGCTGCTTACAGCTGCATCGCCATCCACGCCTACAGCTAAAACAAAATTGTTATACGTTATACCTGTTGCTGGGGCCACGATTGTAACAACTGCGCCAACAGCAGATGCTGTATATCCATGAGATCCACCCGAAATTGCAGTCGCAATATTGGTGGCAGTCGTTGAATTATTGCCAGTATGTGCAATGGTTGAAGGTAGAAGGTCCGTCGTCTGAGACGTAATCGTTCGAATATTATCACCAGGGTTTTGAGTGCCAGACGAAACAGTAAAAGATGCAGTCGCCGAAACACCTCCAGCAGACCCCGCATTTATTTCTATTGTTGCACGGGCGCGGCCATCAAACCAATCGGTAATCCGTGTGCCATTAAAGTAATGAAAAATTCTGCCGTCACTAAACTGCGCAGCAGCGTATAGCTGGCCGTTGTAAAATTCTACAGTTAAAACGTCAGTTAAAGCCTCGCCAGATGGGTGAAGTAATTGAACGTAGTTAATATTTGAAGGTGTTCCAGTAGGAAACGTAATTGTAGCCGGTGCAGCAGAGCCAAATACATAAATCTGACCACCAGACGCCGCTAACCCAATCGTCCCCGCTGGCAACGTTGCAAGTTCCACAAACGCTGGTCGCTTTTCAATTTCGCCGCCCCGCGTGATATGAGCGTTTTTAATTTCGATAAGAGTGCCAGGCGTTGCCGTCACGTTCATACGCCTAGTATCTAGCCCGCCTCTAAAATCTTCTACTAAAATATATGGCATTTTTAACCTGTCGAAGCGATAAGTGGTGGACCTTTAGGGCGATACATTCCAGCAGGCTCTCCACCGCCTATGACAAATGTTTCAGTTTTAGACATTCTAGCCTTTAAACGACTGTAATGTGCCTGTGCTTGCGCGAGCTTATTGTTTGCATCACCTTGCTTTTGTCGCGCCGCAAGTTCTGCTGACGCATACAATAGTATTAACTGGTCATCCAAATCGGCTGTGTCTGCTTCCGAGACTAGCGCAGAAAGGTTTTTGATACCGTGCATCCTCATTATGCCTTTAAATGTGGTTGCATTACTGTCGATAGATGGGATGGGCCAGATTTCTAACTGGTTGCCCTCATACGTGTCATATCGACGTATAGGGCTTGATCGTATGCCTCTATCACTATCGTGCTGGTTGTAATGCTCGTTGGTAATGCCAAAGTGCATTTTGTCCCAAACATCGCCGTGCTTTGTTTCCACCCGTTCAATGCGTTCAAAAGTTACGTCGCTGGGCAAGTCGTAGTATCTTTGCCCCGCGTTGATGTTTATATCTCGCGTTACACTTAAAAAAGGCCAGCTATAGTCCGCCCAAAGACGTCGCTGCGTCCGATCAATTAAATTTACGAACACGTCGCGCGTTGCTTTGCCCAGGTTAGCTTGCAAGCTGTGGCCCGCTTCTGAGCGTAAGTCAGTGATAAGCTGACCAAGTGTAACACCTCTTGGCATATTTATTCGCTTTCTATAAACGCTTCGTTTTCGAGAGTATCTGGATCATCTTTTACAAAATGGCCCTTGTCCGTTCTTGCTCGCTTCCGCGTAGATGTTTTTGGTTTTGCCTTGGCTTTAGGCTTAGAGCGTTCTGAAAGCCAAACAGGATCAAGAATTTCATCTGGAATTCTCGTATCAGCTAAAACTCTTGGTAATTCGCCAAACTGGTTAAAGAGAGCAATGACTTTATCGTCACCGTAGAAATTACCAAGCCGGTCGCGCTCCACAGTATCATCAGTTTTTAGCTCATCATAAACGCGGATATTCGTCACTGCATCTTGGCCGTGAATTGATTGCAGCAACAACACTTCCGCAACAGAGCAATATGGTTTGTTTACAACAGCGCGACTATCCCCACCGATCGCAACGTTGCAATTAATTAAATCAAACATTTTAGTCCTTCCAGGTTAAGAGGGGGCGCAAAAGCGCCCCACTCAATTTATGAGATTTCGTAAACACCGTGGCAATTCAGCTGAGTTGCTGAAAGGGCTGCGGTTGTAGTAATCGCACGATACATAACGTACTGCGTGGCAGGACGAGCTGGGCTGTGGCGCTTCATCTTTTCGCCGTCCATGTAGTACATGCACAATTTGGACGTATCCATAATATAGCAGCGCTTATCTGGATTTTTGCCCGAAATGGTTAGATCATCTAGTGCTGGGTCATATTGAAACGTAAGCCCATTATAGTTGATTTCACCCATGCTGATATTCTGGCCTTTTGAGAAACCAGTTTGCGAGTAATTGCCGTTACGACGTAACTCATCAGATAGACGGTCAAGGAACGCGGAACCACAAACAGCAACATTAGGACGTCCGCCAAAACGCTTTAGCTGACGCATTTCGCTATGCATTGTTTCGATCAGTTCTTGACCAGTTGCAGAAGTCGTAATTGCCACGTTTGCGCGATTTCTCCACCATGTGTTTGTAACCGTGGACAATCCACCAACAGTTGAACCAGAAGTTGCTGGTGCATCTTTGATGATTGACTGAATGCCAGCAATCGCATTCGCGTCACCAGTGCCGTCGCCATAGAGGAAATCGTTCATTCCACGGCTATAGCCTTCCATCATGTCATCTAGCTTGTCTTGAAACAAGTTGACGAGAACGTGCTGGTCACGACCAGAATGGTTTGACGTACCTGACGAAGTTGTGCTGTCAGTTACAGAAATACCATCGCGTTTCAGCTCGGTCATAGTCAGCGAGATACCAGCGTGATGCTCTTTCCAAGCATACGCAGCGCGTTGGATGTTTGCTGGATTAGCATAAGCAACAGTATCGTTATGCGTATAACCAGCCACGGTTGTTGTGTAGTTACCTTTCACAGCAACAGACAATTCACCTTTTCCACCAGGGAAAGTTTTTGCTCCGCCATCTACGGCTTTGAGCAAAGGTTTGTCTTGAAGCGATTGAGAGTAAACATTACCTTTGTCGATGTAATAATCGAGCGCGGCATTTGCGATATTCGAAAGTTCGGCTGAACTAAAAGCCATTTTTATTCTCCATTAGGACGTTAGGAACTCAACGCTTGTTGAACGGCCTCCATTAGGCTCGCTGGTTCTGGCGTTGGTGTTCCAGATATTTTTCCACCAGATGCTGGTTTGATGCCTCGTTTGTTAGTAAACCGCCCTGCATACCGTTCATTAACGCCATCGTAGGCTTCTTTTGCCATTGAAAGCGCCATGTCTGGCGTGTTGGGTCGGCCACGTTGACTTACGAGGACACGAACACGGTCATCAATCTCTGCTTGTTTGAGTTCGTAATCAGGATCACTTTGGCGCGTCTTAGTTTCCCAATCAGTAACAGCTCCAGCCATTGTTGTTGTGTTGGCTGCAAATTGTTGCTGTTCGTTACGCTGCTCTAGGTCAGTGCGCATTTGTCGCTCACGTTGAACGTCAGCCCGCGTCTTTGCTAGTTCGCGTCCCGCATCTTCGTCTAGGAAACCATCATTGACTTTATTCTGAATATCATCGGGCATAACATAGCCCGCAGCTTCAGAAAGTTGCTGAACGTAAGGTTTGAGAGCTGCTAGAGCCTCTACTGGATCGCCTTTCATTAAGGCCATTATCTGCAAACCCTGTGCGGCTTCATCAGCCGAAACATTGTTTATGTCTAAAAATCCAGTAATTTTTCCATACTGTTCCGCATCCTCTTTGAATGCGTTGCGTTCTTCAATTAGTTTCTTAAATCGCGGATGTTTATTAAAAGGGACATCATCAAAAGTTTCATCATTTGCTTCGTCAAGCTCATCGCTTGCTTCGGCTGAAACTTCCGCGCTAGGTTCATCTTCTACGCTCTCATCGGATTGCGAATCCGTTTCTTCAGTCGGCTGCATAGCGTCTTGTACGACACTTAACAGATCGGCTTCCGTTTCGCTGTCAACGCTTGACGAAAGCGTTTCCTCTACGTCCGTTTGGTTTTCAGTATCGGGGGACGGTTCCAACACCTCAGTCTCATCGACCATTATTAGCGTCCTTTATCGGTTCCAGCTTTCGCTGTTGGTTAAAGTGTAACTCGATCGATCGCATATTTCAACAAATCGAGCATGTTAAATTTGACCAATGGGAGGTCTACCCCCACTAGTCTGTGGTTGCTGCGGCGCGTTTTGTGCGCCACCGCCTTGCTGACCACCCTGTCCTTGAGAGGCAGGGTCGCCTGTTCCTGGTCTTTGTTGTGAATTCATGGCAACGATAGAAGGAACCTGTTCAGCAAAAGCCTCTTCCAGTTCCAGCTTATCATCCAAACGCTTTAACAGCTCCTTAGCTAACCATTTAGGATCGAGACCTGGCAGCTGTAGCAAGAACGGCATAATACGCTCAATGTTTGCCAACTCGGCTGCTCGGTTAGGTTTGCCGGTAGATCCAGCTTCGATCTCTAAGTAAACCTCTTCCATAATCATGTCGCGGGTCATTTCGGGCCACACAGCCCCAGGACCAGCTATCTTTTTTACCTCTTCAACGGACATTTCAGTCAGCAATACTTGACCAGCCGCTCTAGTGATTTCTGACATGAAGCTGTCAAGTTCGTCCACATTCGCGCCCAGGCTAGACATCCGTGCGCTTTCGGCAATCGATGTTTCTGTTGCCGTTGCTTTCGATAACCCTCCAAAGCTGCTTTCTTGCGCACCAACCACTAGTTGTATGTCGTCGAAGATTGTTCTTACTTCATACAAATTTGGGTCAATTCCTATTTGACCAATAGGTTGAATTACATCGTTTACCTTTTGACCAGCAGCCAGTGCCTGCAATTCGAGAATAGCGTTTGCTGGGTGCGTTGAAAGTTTTTCCTTATCCACGTCCTCTAAAACGCCAGCAGGAACCGCATACTTTGGACGATTAGCGCGTCTATGTTCACGCAAACCTTGCCTCGCGCGGTTGTATTCATGCTGCATCGGCAGCAGTAAAGTAATGTCGCTTGGCGGATATAAATTATCTTGATGCTCTACTTCATTAAAAACTAGAGAAAATACCGGCCAAAACGTTTCTACTTTAACGTCAGGAGCCATCGGCTCACGCAAAAAGTCTTTGTAACCATCAGCCAAACAATATTGTAGACCTGTTTTGCGATCATACACTTCATATATTTGGACTAAACCATTTGATCTATCTTCGTCATTAACATCACCATAACTTACTTTGTTCTGATAGGGGTCAGACGGCCCTGTCAAACGGCCTTTCATGTCGTAAGATTTGTAATCATTCTTTAAATCAACGTCATAGATTTCTTTAACCTCTTCTGGAGTTAAAAATAACTCATGCGCGATCCATCCTGCGCCTACAAATCCACGCATCTGTCGGCACATCGGATCAACTATTATTGAGTTTGCTTCTGGAAAATCAAATACAAGGCCTTCGCGGATAATAACCATTGGCTCGCTCATCAATGCATTCATTGAAAGCATTAGCTCTTCAATCTGTGGATCGTCTTCTTTTATAGTGCCATCAGACGCACCTTCACTAACGCGTCTTAAAAAGTCGATTTGCGCCTGCACGTCAGATATTTTTGCGGCTACTTCTGGCGAACGGTCAACGTCACGCTGGAAACCAACCTTAACAAAACCAACACCAGTTGTTACGACGCGGCGAACCAAAGCCTTCATTTGAGATTTAAAAGCTGGCTGCTGCTCTTTCATATAGTAATCAAACAAATGCTCTAACGTTTTAGCTACGTTATCGAGCATTTTAGATTGATTTGTACCATTTTGATAATCTTGTATAATTTCCTGAGCGGGCGGAGGTGGAGGCATCCCCAGCTCTTGCGCTTGCTGTGCAGCCGCAAAAGCACCCGCTAGAGTGTCCGCATCGCCATCCCAAACTTCATAATTCATTCGTGCGCGTCGCGTGGCAACGGCCTTTGGATTTTTTGCGTATAACTGCGCAGTTCTTTGCTGTACGTGCCGGTTTAAAACATTTGCTACATACTGATCTTCTGACCAATTCTTGTCATCGAACCCTTTCAGCGTAGCGTCCATATCACGTCTTATTTGCTTGTAAGACTTATCGTGAAATGTTTTAGCTGATTTTATCTTTGCAAGCCACTGAGTAACAAGGCTTTTGCGGCGCTCAGTAGGCTCTTCTACTACTTCAGAACCGTCCTCGTTTAATAAGAAATCTTCTTCCATCACCAGCCTCCTGTCGCATTTTCAATACGATTTTGTTTACTTCTCATTGCAGAATCCCACTTTACCCAAGCCAGTGTGCCGACTTTTGGTGAGCTGCTTTCTTTTGTTATTTTACCACTTGGACTTGCCAAGCGCGAGAGGCCCATGCCTATCCAAGCTAAAGTATCTACAAAATCGTCATGTCGGCCTTGTGGAAACTTTAATAATTCATCTACGGCTGCGCCCGTCCAATGCGCGTTTTTAGGCAACTGAACCTTTTTCATAGCCATGCGCCCCAGAATACTTTGCGCTCGCTGGACTTTATTGGCGACCGGCGTAACTTCCTCTATGCGACAGTAAACCCTTTCTTCTGCCATACGCTTGCGCAAAAATGGCCCTATAGCCTTAGATATGTGGCCTTTTTCTGCCCACCATATCAGGGGTTTGTGCTTCCTAATTAATTCTAGCATAGCATCCACTACCTTATCTGTCGGCTGCTTCTGCCACCAGCAATCTAAAACATAAATGTCATCTTGTTGGTCTACTCCAATAATCATCAAACACGTTGCATCGTTTCTGGTTCTATCAACTCCTACAGCATGATCGCTGGCTGCATAAATCCGTAAATCTTTTGGCAGTTTTGCCTTGTCGTAGAAAACAAGATGTTCACGCCGAAACAAATCACCGTCTTCTGGTGTAGGCTTACCTTGATATAGTGCGCTGAAGCCGCGACGATCCAGGCGTCGCTGCGCTTCCATAAACTCCATGTCAAACCTCTCAGGCCACAACAGTTCGCCAGGTTCGCGCCCAAGAGGGTCATCATCTTCAGCAAGGGCAGGGAGGTTAATAATCTTCCACTTGGACGCCTCTTCCTCCGTGTAGTGTGGGTTTGTTGGATCAGTCAGACGCCCAACCAGATCATCCTCGTTCCATCGCGTTTGCACAATAACAATAGAAGCTGATGCTGTCATCAAACGTGTCATCAAAACCTGTGTAAACCACTGCCAAAGCTGTTCGCGTAAGGCTGGACTGTTTGCTTCTAGGCTATCCTTGATTGGGTCGTCCAAAATGACAAAATCGCCACCACGTCCAGTTATTGAACCCCCACGACCAACAAACACAGACATTCCACCAGAACCCATTTGGATACGAGACTTAGACGCCCCACCTTTGCGAAAGCTATGATTGGGAAATACGTGTTTATATTGTGGCATAGACATTATGTTGCGCACGTCAGCCCCAAAATCTTTTGCAAAATCCTCGTTGTACGTGGCAAAGATAACGCTGCGGTACGGATCTTTTCCTTGTATCCAGGGAACAAACCGGCGGCTAATCAATTCAGACTTACCATGCCTGGGCGGCATACATACAATCAATCTCGGTATGTGACCTTTTTCCACTTTTTCCAAAACCTTCGCCAGCGCTCTATGGTGCTTTGCATCTTTAAACATTGATAAATCAATATCGTTTGGATCATCCGCGTCTGGCATTGTATATTTTACAAAGTCGATAAACGAAGTTCTGCATTCAATAGCTTTCTTTTGCCTTTTTGCAGCCTCAATTTTTTGACCAAGCTCAGTAAATTGTTTGTCTTTATTCATCGACTAATTCCACAGCCTTCTCTAGCGTTTCCCTATTGCGCCTAGACCATCCTTTTCCGTAAATTTTATAGTCATCTAAGCTCCTATAAAATGCTTCACGGCCATCATAATACTTTTGAAGAACAAAAATTGGATCAAAGTCGTAAGTCGCCGAAACCGTTTGCGGGCCTACAGAACCGTCAGCCGTTGTTGACACTGCGCGTTGCAAAACTTTAGCAGCTCGACCTGGGCCCGCATTAACACAAAGGTCTGCACAACTTATGTCAACACCAGACGGTAAATCATCAGCACGAATGGCGTCCCAATAGTTCTTTTTGTAAAGCGGCTTTACGTCATCAGATGTTAGCTCACGCATAACTTCTTTCGGAGCTGGCTTTCCAGTGTACTTAGCCCAATTCCAAGAAGTGACGCCCAGCATCGTACTTCCCACATTACCGTGTCCATCGCCCTGCGAGTTTCCCTTGTCGCGTTGATCGTCAGTAAAACCACCTTCGTGCTTTATTAGCATTTCAAAAAATGCTTCCCAATTCTTATTCATTTCTTACCTCCAAAAAACTTAGTCGCAGACCTTACGGCAAAGCTACTGGCGACAATTACGCCCAGAGTGTATGAGTACCAACTTGGCATCGTATCGAGTGCAGCAAACCCATTTGATACGGCCTGGTCTGCCCACTCAAAGGGCAAAAATGCTAGAATTAAGGGGATTGAAAATAACAAAACCAGATATTCGTCTTTCCACGAATTCTGCGTTCCTTGCGCCATAATCTTTTCCCAATCCGCTTCTGATGTTGCTGCGGATTTCATTATGGTGGCTTTCGCTTCTGCCTCGACTAGCTTCAAATTTGCAGAAGCTGCTTGAACGTTAGCCTTACCTTTAAGCCACCCTCCAGCTAAATCAGCTATCGGGCCTATCAGTGCTTGCAGCATTTTTACTCTCCATTGCATTAAAACCAAAATACCCGACTACAACACCAGATGCCGCCACCACGTACACTGCTGCTATGTCACTAATCAAAGCTGCAGCAGTGTTTAATCCGAGCCAGGAAGCCCCTATAATTGCAAACGGGTAAAGAAGCATACCTGACGCACAAGCCACCGTTAAACGGCGTTGTATGTCGCGCTTGCTGTCATTGTCGTTGATTTGACGCCAGCGATCTTCTAGTGCAAGTTTCTGCCATTCTTGAGCATCGATTACACCGTCAGAATTTAAATCGCTAAGTGTGAATTTAGTATTCATTATTTAACCTTGTCAGCTAGTATTGCAGCGCCCCAGATTAAACCTGCGCTTCCTATCGCAAACACAACAATACCCGCTGCAACCGTTAAAAAATAGAAAATACGATCACGTTTAGCGGCTTCTTCATCTAAAGCTTTTTTCTGCCTTAACCGTGCTGATGCAGTTTCGCGCACAACTAAATCCCACATTCCAGACGGACCATAAAGTTGGCACGTTTCGCGTAGCAAATTCTGTGCATCTCTGTGCGCCATCTTAGCCTGGGCAATCGCAAACCCTTCCTCCTCGCTAGACGTGAGGCGACCCAATGGGCCTTTGTGTTTTCCAGTTTCCGCTAAGTTAATATCAGCCTCAAGCTTGGCGAGTTTACCAAAACTAGGCATAAGGGAATTCATATCCTTGCCCGCTTTAACAGCAGCGGAAATGCTACCCGCAATCTTTGTAACGGCTCCAGCTAACGCTAAGACTTCTACAATTGCCATGATTTCACATTTTCAAAAGAACTGCGACGAGCAAAGCAATAATTGATCCTGTCGCCGCCAGCATAATGCTTTCCATTCGTTTGACGCGGATAAACAAATCCTTAAACTGAATTCTTGCTTCAGTTTGGATTGCGATCACCTCCTTTTCAAGACCATCAATACGCTCATGCGCGGATGCTACTGTTCTTTTGTCCATTGTCTGTCGTATCTTTCAACAAGTAAGCTAGTAGGGCGCAAGTGGGTATGCGCCCCAATTCAATGATTATACCAACACTGGTAGCTCGACACCTGACAGGTCGTAGCTGCCATCTTCCGCTGCTGTAAGAGTAGCTGGGAAGTCCCGAAGGGCTTGCCGATAAAGACCCACTGCGACAGAGCGAAGCTCTGGCATCTTGTCCTGATAGTCAGGCAACATGTAAAAGTCCGATGCGTTTAAGGCTGCGTCCCGCGCAGTCCTAAGTTTTGCCATTGATGAAAATGCCATTTATATCTTCCTATCTGTTATGGGTACGTTAGTGCAGCGACTAAACCTGCAATGTCATAAGTTGCGGCGAAGATTTGTTTTGAAGCCTGATCACCGCCAACAAAGAACAATTTGGATCTTCCGTAGCCGACACCGCTTGAGTGTTCTGTACCGAACGTAAACGCTGCATTACTAGTACTAACTGTGCCGGGGGTCATCTGTGACCACAGACCGCGCTTCTGGTTGAAACGATCATCATAAGAAGCATCAGAAAGACTACTAACAGAGAGAATATTTGATTGTGTAAATTGCCCTGTGGAAGGATTAATTTTAAATTTACAGAATCGGGCATTCGGGAGTGCTTGAAGCCACTCATCTGTTCCTACGTTCCAGCAAAATTCATAGTCGTTATAATAAATAGTACCTAGAGACTGATGGCCAAAAGAACTAGATAGGGAACTGAGAGTGCCAGCTTGGGTAATCATAGAGAGATTATCACTCGGATCTTTCAGAATTATGTTACCATTTGATAGAAAAAAGGCGATATAGCCGTTTTGCATACCGAAGTTAGAACCTAAGTTTGCCCAGGAATCAGTAGTTCTGCGGTGAGCATACAAACCTTCCGACACACTATGAAAAGCATCGTAATAAGGAAGATTGGTAACATCAAACTGATTAAAAAGCGCTACTGGATAGTTAGTAGATGTAATAGACGTGGTAAAACCTGGGTTGTTGGTTGGGCTTATATTATTTAAGGTAGTCGAACTGTAACCATATCTGTATTGTGCCACAATCGCCTTACTAGAAGAGTTATAAGCAGTAAGATAGTGAGTTACTGCACCGCCAAGTCGATGCTCTGATGGGTCGATCCAAGCACTATGGGTAGCAGAATTCCCAGCGCCGTAAATTGAAGAAATATTTACATGTTGTGAATCTTGAGTATTATCACTAGTAATAAGTACTTGGTCATATCCATAAGTATGATTGGCGTTGTTTCTAGGGACATGTCCAAGATAAGTGTATCTTCCTGACCATTCGTCAGACGCTTTAGTAACAGTCGAATAGTCATTAGAGCTTGCTGTGTTATTATGCGTCTGAATAACATTCTCTAGCGCAACTGCGCCCGTTGTTTGGTTGGCAGACATAAGAATAAAACTGTGTTCCATAGTGCCAGTTGCACTTCCAACTCTGGTCATACAGTTTATTCCCGCGTAAGCCTTCGTTGAATTATCCAGTCCCCTAATTCGCACAGCGTTTGCGTAACTGTCTAAATTTGTGACGGTTAACCAGTTTCCTTGTGCGTTAAGGTTATAACCAGCATTGTATAGTTCAACCGTACCGTCGTAAGCGGCAGTCCCACCACTAGAGGCTGCTGATGTAGCATAGGCAGTTCCACCCATACCTGAGTGATTACCGCAATAATAATAAGTAGCTACAGAATCTTGCTCCACAACATACTCAACATATGCACCTGCACTTCCCGCCGTTCCGACCACCGTAACGCCCGCAGTTATTGCTGTACCGCTGGCGTGTGTGCCGTCCGAAGTAGTAGAAAATTGCAGCGGATGGGTAGCGTTAGACGCATCAGACTGATCGAAGCGATACACAACCGAAGGCGTCAGTTTTAACGCTTGCTGAGAAGTGCCATCCATAGCGAACTTTCCACCCACTATCGTAACTAGTACAACTGATCGCATTGCGTTCAAAGTTGCGGAAGTTGCATATGAACCACCCGCCGCCGTAACAGCCGCTACTTGCGTAGCACCCTCGGCTTGGACAACACCTACTTGAGTAGAACCCGCCGTGTTCACCGCTGTGACCTTAGTGTCTCCAGCCGCAATAACGTCTGAAACAGTGGCTGTCACATTCAATGCTTCTAATGATTTTGACAGGTAAACCAGGTCTTTAGGATCTGTAGATGAAGCGGCTAAAGACTGAGCTTTAGTGTCGATAGCCGTGATTAATGCAGTAAAGTTTGAATTTTGTACAGCCATCGCTTATACTCCTAATTTCAAGAGGGTTTCATCTTCTAAGTCACCAAGTTTCTTATTCAAACTTAGTTGATTATTGTATCCAGATTTATTTACGTTAAAGTCGCTTGAGGAAGCTTCTCCGCTGACCTCGGCTACAGAGATCTTTTCGTCAGCCATCAAATCGGCTAGTAGTCGGGCTTTACTCATTGGTGCGTCTCCTAAATCTTGGTAATTGTGCAACTGCCCATCAACTGGTGAAAAGGCTCAGTGTTTTGGGTGTGCCCAACGCTATTCAAATAACTAGCACTTGGGGTGCTATACAGCGTCTGAACGGAACCAGCATTTATACTGGAAGATATGTAAGAGCTTGCCCCATAGGCGTAATTGGTACTGGTTTGGTTTGTGTCGGAAGTCGCACCACCGTGGTATCCGCCACCACCACCGCCTTCGTGCTTGCTGCCTCCACCACCACCAAAACCTCCGAAGCCATAATTAGAGCCGCTTAGTGTTCTGTTATTAGCGACATTGGAACTTTGTCCATTGGCATTGCCGCCTCTCAGGCTTCTTGAGGATATTGCTCCCCAGTACTTATTATTTAAGCTAATGCTCCCAACAGTGTCAGTAAGTAAGGCGGCTCCGTGGTAAATATGGTCAGCAGCAGCAGAGCCCATCTCTTGGGCAATAGGGTAGTTATAAAAATTTTCTCTAAACAGTTTCCAATCTACATTAAAACCGCCACCGAAACCTCCCCGTCCGTAAGTTTTAGTAATATCAATCCAAGTACTCCCTCCAGGCGTATTCGCGGTAACTGAAACTCCAGTTAACGCTGAAGTAGACCGACCATGAGGGCCGTCGACGTTCCAACCACTATATGCTTCGCCATTTCCCCCAGAGGCTATTAATAGTGGTTTTATTGCGTTATCAGCAAATCCATTAGCACCCGCACCCTCGCCAAACTTGCAAACAAACGTGCCGCCGCCTCCACCAGACCCCGAATCACCACCCTGATTAAGCCCGTCCCCGCCGCGCTGGCCTATGGCTATAAGAAGTTTCTGGCCTTGCTCTAATGCAATTTCTGCGTTGTAAATGCGTTGAGGGCGTCCAGGGGATATGTAGGTGTCCCACATAGCAGGACCACCCGCCGCGCCTCTTAGGTCAAAATTATAAGTTGCATCTTCTGGAACAGTCCAAAGCTGCAAGCCATCATAGGGCATATTGAAAAGTGCAGTGTCAAGATCCCAAGCTGTGTCGGCTCCTGATACGCCCACTGGATCGTATGCCGTTTTAGCCATAGCAAGAGTTGGGCCTAACTGACCGAATGCCCCAGCGTTAGTAAAAGTATGGCTACTAAAATCATAAAGAGATGAAGAACCGCCGCTACGACCTATAAAAAATGTATGTGGTAAACTCATTTTGTTACCCCCTAAACTGTATAGCCACTAGCAGAGGCGAGGACATTAGTGCCATTCAAGCAAACCATACTGACAACCCAATATCGGCTATCTGCCCAAGTTGGTTCTGTTGCTGCAGGCCATTTAAAAGCCGCTGCAAAGGTAGGCGTGTGAGGGGTTGCAGACGTATCAAGCATCATCATTGAACCTCGTCCAGCCGCCATATTGGTCGGAGTAAAAGTCATTGCTCCAGACATTGTTGTGGCGGCGGAAGGCTTAGTCATATCAATGTTGGTTGCGCTGTTGACGGTAGCCGTAACAACAACTGGATTTAGGTTAGTGTATGTACCTGTGATAGCCTTGTTGAAGTCCCATGTGTCTGTAGCGGATGTGTAGGTGATGTTAGCAGACGCACCGTCTACCGTAATGCCAGCGCCGTTAGCCGCTGCTGCATCAGCCGCGCCGTCAGCAATCGTAATGTTTTTGTCTGCAACGTCCAAAGTTGTTGAGTTAACTGTTGTGGTTGTGCCGTTAACCGTCAGGTTGCCTGATAGCGTAAGTGCCGCTGCGTTGACTGTACCAGTAAAAGTTGGATCAGCTTTTGGTGCGTAACTAGAACCCGCCGCTGCAACCGCCGCTACCTGTGTTGTGCCTTCAGCCGTGACTAAACCTACCTGAGTAGTCCCTGCCGCCGTCATTTCAGAGACAGATGCGGGAATAGTTAAACTCT
>Ga0308012_10000172_pt1 | contig 41767 bp, 35 predicted proteins | sample Neamet179_FD_203133 | JGI IMG/M metagenome (GOLD analysis project Ga0308012, IMG submission 203133) | Marine microbial communities from water near the shore, Antarctic Ocean - #179 | ecosystem: Environmental > Aquatic > Marine > Unclassified | place: Southern Ocean | collected 2014-07-25 | reverse complement strand
GGCCATTGTCATTGCAGCTTTATTTCGGGCGGTACTAAGTTTTTTAGCGGCTCTTTCGTAGGTGGATGCTAATTCGGCGAGCTGATGTTGCAGTGATTCAACATTATCGCTACCACCCATTAAGCTACTTAGTTCTGTTCCTAGCGTACTAAGAGTGTCAGCTAATTGGTCAGGGTTAACTCTATGTTTGCGGGCTAATTGAAAAATAACTGATAGCTGGTCTTCTACCAGTTGAAGCCGTTCAGGGTTTGCTTCGAATCGATCGACATGATGTTCTATTTCCCTAGTGGCCTCCTCAACTTGAATAAGGCCGCTCTGAAGTAATTCTTCAGCACTTACTAATGCTTCAGGCTTGTGTTTGAGCCCAGTTAAAATAGCAATGGCTCGGTTGAGGCCATCGCGTATATTAAAACCTTCGGTTTGGTCGCAGATTGCCAGCAGGCTGTGGCTGTCTTGCAATATCTGTTCGGCATTTGCGAGAGTTTGCTGCTCAGTTTCGAGCTTTTTTAGTACGCTAGGATCTAGATCGAGTTCTTTCAGCTCATTGACCTGAAAGCTGAGTAAATCTTTACGTGCGAGTAGTTCATCTGCGCGATTCATCAATTCTGATAACTTTTTTTCAACTTTATGCCATTCACGAAAATGTTCGCCGACTTGTATCGCTAAATCCCCTGCAGAAGCATATTCATCTACTAATTTGCGGTGGGTCTCTTTGCGCAATAGAGACTGATGCTCATGCTGGCTATGAATATCCGCCACCATATCGCCCAACTGCTGGAGCTGCTGCATGGTGCAGGGTTGGCCGTTAATATAACCTCTTGAGCGGCCCTCTGAGGTATAAATACGGCGTAGAATACAACTTTCATCGATATCAAAGTCGTGAAATTCCATCCACAGTTGAGCGTCCTCTATAGCACTGATGTCAAAGCTTGCGGTGATTTCTGCACGTTCTTTTCCATGGCGAATGGTCCCGCTGTCTGCTCGATCCCCCAGAGCCATACCCAACGCGTCGAGCACCAGTGATTTTCCAGCACCGGTTTCACCGGTAATAGCAGTCGTACCCTTAAAAAATTCAATTTCAAGGGATTCTACTAAGGTGTAATTACGGATATTAATTGAAACAAGCAAAATTTTATCACCAAATAGTTAATAGATGCCCATCAGAGTAGATTAATCAGCGGTCATCGCTTGAAACTTGGGAGTTTGTCCCAATATATGTAGCCATAGGGTAATGGTAACCAAGCATCTAATCAATAATCTTGAACATTAGTGTATTTAGTGACAAAGAAATCGAGGAAAAAAGCATGCAAGATGAAGTAAATAGTGGTGAGGAAAAAACGGTCGACTCTTCCGAAGCTCCCGCTGAGGATACTGCAACTCAAACTGAGAAAATTAATGCAGAAATTGTTGAAGAGCTTCTCAATGATGATGTGTTGACCGAGGCGGAAAACCTGCAAGAACAAGTTAGTAACGCAAATGACCAGGTACTGCGGATTCAGGCCGAAATGCAGAATATGCGACGTAGAGCCGAGCGTGATGTGGAAAATGCACATAAATTTGCATTGGATAAATTCACAGCTGAGCTATTGCCGGTCGTCGACAACCTAGAGCGCGCTCTAGGCACGATTGAAGATTCTGATAAGGCTCAACAGGCGGTTTCTACAGGTTTAGAGTTGACGTTAAAGTCATTCTTTGATGTTTTTACTCGTTTTAAAATTGAAGCCATCGATCCTGCCGGTCAACCATTTGACGCGGACCTTCACCAAGCAGTGAGTATGGTCCCTAATACTGATGTGGAGCCCAATACTGTGTTGGACGTGTTTCAGAAAGGTTACACCTTGAATGGTCGTTTGGTTAGGCCGGCCATGGTAGTGGTATCCAAAGCAAGTTAATTGAATTATTGGTTTAGGTGCCCTTGAATTTACTAAAAATGCACCCACATAAAGACCAAGCAATAAATTTTTAAAGACAATGCCTTAAACAGGCTTTATGACAAGTAACGGAGAGAGAAGTGATGGGAAAGATTATCGGAATTGATTTGGGAACGACGAATTCATGTGTTGCCGTGCTCGAAGGAGATAAACCCAAGGTAATTGAAAATTCGGAGGGTGCGCGCACTACTCCATCTGTGGTTGCCTATGTTGACGGTGGCGAGATCTTGGTTGGCCAGTCTGCTAAACGACAGGCTGTGACGAATCCGGAAAATACGGTTTATGCAGTTAAGCGTCTAATTGGCCGTCGCTTTGAAGATAAAGTGGTTAAAAAAGATATTAAAATGGTGCCTTATAAAATCGTCAAAGCTGATAACGGCGATGCATGGGTTGAGATTAAGGGCGATAGCAAAGCTGCGCCGCAGATTTCTGCTGAAATCCTAAAGAAGATGAAGAAAACGGCTGAAGACTATCTGGGTGAAAAAGTAACTGAGGCGGTTATTACCGTTCCAGCTTATTTTAATGACTCACAACGTCAAGCAACCAAAGATGCTGGGCGAATAGCTGGATTAGACGTAAAGCGTATTATTAATGAGCCAACAGCCGCGGCGTTGGCTTATGGTATGGATAAAAGTGCAGGTGATAGTGTTGTTGCTGTTTACGATCTGGGTGGTGGCACTTTTGACATCTCGATCATTGAAATAGCTGATGTCGACGGTGAAAAGCAATTTGAAGTATTAGCAACTAATGGTGACACATTTCTAGGTGGTGAAGACTTCGATATGCGCTTGATCGAGCATTTATCAGATGAATTCAAGAAAGACAGTGGCATTGATTTACATGGCGATCCATTGGCAATGCAGCGTCTAAAAGAGTCTGCCGAGAAAGCAAAAATCGAGTTGTCGTCGAGCCAGCAAACGGAAGTTAATTTACCTTATATTACCGCTGATGCTACCGGCCCAAAGCACTTGGTTGTTAAGTTGACTCGCGCCAAGCTTGAATCATTGGTCTTAGATTTGGTTGAACGTTCATTGAAACCGCTCCAGGTCGCTCTAGACGATGCAAAGCTTGGGAAAAATAAGATAGATGAAATTATCTTAGTGGGCGGTCAGACTCGTATGCCTTTGGTGCAAGAAAAAGTAACCGCCTTTTTCGGAAAAGAGCCGCGAAAAGATGTTAATCCCGACGAAGCAGTCGCCGTTGGTGCTGCGTTACAGGGTGCAGTCTTGTCTGGTGATGTGACTGACGTATTGTTACTTGATGTAACTCCCTTAAGCTTGGGTATAGAAACTATGGGTGGTGTGGCGACACCAGTGATCGAGAAAAACACGACGATCCCGACCAAAAAATCACAAATTTTCTCTACCGCTGATGACAACCAGTCTGCCGTAACTATTCACGTTGTTCAGGGTGAGCGCAAGCAAGCAACAGGTAATAAATCATTGGGTCGTTTCGACTTAGCCGATATTCCACCGGCTCCGCGCGGGATGCCGCAGATTGAAGTGACCTTTGATATTGATGCTAACGGTATTCTGCATGTTGGTGCTAAGGATAAAGCCACTGGTAAAGAGCAGTCGATCATTATCAAGGCGTCCTCGGGATTGTCTGATGAAGAAATCGATGCAATGGTAAAGGATGCCGAAGCTAATGCAGCTGAAGATCAGAAGTTTGAAGAGGTGGTTCAAGCACGTAATACCGCCGATGGTTTGGCTCACGCCGCCAAGAAAACTCTTGAGGAAGCTGGAGATAAGGCCTCTGACGAAGAGAAGTCGGCCATCGAAGCCGCCATTAAGCAGGTTGAAGAAGCTGTTCAGGGCGATGATAAAGAGGCCATCGATGAAGCAGCTAAAGTTCTATCTGAAGCATCATCTGGTTTAGCCCAGAAGATGTATGCAGAGCAAGCTGAAGCGGGTGAGCAAGCAGCAGGCGAAGAGCCGGCAGGTGATGATGCAATGGATGCAGAGTTTGAAGAAGTTAAAGATGAGAAAGAAGAGGATACAAAAGAAGATAGTAAGTAACTACTATCGGTAAGTATCTTACCCTGTCTCTAATTAGGCGTGAAAAGAATTTCGAAGAGAGTTTCGAGAGGACTTTCGCGCTTATTTTTTTAAGGTTTTATAGTCAGCCAATAAGATTTGGCCATTCAGTTTGGGAAGACGTTTAAATTATGGCAAAACGCGATTATTACGAAGTGCTAGGAGTTGATAAGAATGCCTCTGATCAGGAAGTAAAGAAGGCATTTCGTCGTATAGCGATGAAGTTTCATCCCGACCGCAATTCTGATGACAAAAACTCCGATCAAAAATTCAAAGAAGCACAAGAAGCCTATGAGGTTTTAGGTGACGAAGAGAAGAAATCCGCTTACGACCGTTTCGGTCACGCCGGTGTTGATCAAAATGGCGGTGGACATGGTGCTGCTGGGTTCAGTGATGTATTTGGAGATGTATTTGGTGATATTTTTGGCGGTGGCGGTGGCGGGCGTGGCCGTGGTGGACCGGCTCGAGGTTCCGATTTGCGCTATGACCTTCAGTTAGATTTAGAAGACGCAGTTAAAGGTAAGACCATTCAGATCGACGTTCCAACAATGACGCACTGCGATCCCTGTGGTGGCTCAGGAGCAAGAAAAGGGACTTCTCCCATTACCTGTGATACCTGCGGCGGTGCTGGCCAGGTACGTATGTCCCAAGGATTCTTTTCGGTTCAGCAGGCATGCCCAAAATGCCGAGGCCGAGGAAAGATGATTTCAGATCCCTGTGGAAGTTGTCATGGCCAGGGTGTAAAGGAAGAGCGAAAGACCCTGTCGGTTAAAATCCCTGCTGGGGTTGATACAGGTGATCGTATTCGGCTTGCTGGAAAGGGTGAGGCGGGACCACAAGGAGGGCCGGAAGGCGACCTCTACGTTGAGATGCATGTTCGTGAGCATTCTATTTTTGTTCGTGATGGTAGTCATTTGCATTGTGAAGTTCCAATTAGCTTTGCTCAGGCCGCGTTAGGGGGTGACCTTGAAGTTCCAACCCTCTCTGGGAAAGTGAAGCTAAAGATTCCAGCGGAAACTCAAAGTAGCAAATTATTCCGTTTGCGAGGTAAGGGTGTTGCGCCCGTTAGGGGTGGGGCTCAGGGCGATTTATTGTGTCGTGTGGTAGTTGAGACGCCAGTTAATTTAAGTGCAGAACAGTGTGAACTATTAAAAACCTTCGACGATAGTCTAGCTGGAAATAGTAAGCATTCACCTCGCAGTACAAGCTGGTTCGACGGTGTAAAAAGTTTTTTCGATAATCTAACCAGATGAAGGTAAAGTGTTGGGCTTGGTGAAAACCTAAAGTCCGTTAATATCTCTTTGGGAGTTTTGTTGTGAGCAATATCGCTATTACTGGGGCCGGTGGCCGGATGGGTAAAGCCTTGATTGAGGCTATTGCAGGCACTGATGGCATGCAACTTACTGTCGCTGTTGAACATTCGGAGAGTTCACTCATTGGCGTTGACGCAGGTGAAGCTTCTGGTCTAGGGCGCAATAACGTGGCAGTGGTGAGCTCCTTAGAAGAGCTTGCTGATTCATTTGATGTTCTGATCGATTTCAGTGTTCCAGTAGCTACAGTTGAGAATGCTGAGTTTTGTCGGCGCCATGGCAAAAAGATGGTGATCGGTACTACTGGTCTATCGACTGATCAAGTCCAGATCATTCAACAGGCTAGTGATTATACAGCTATCTGCATGGCTTCGAATTTTTCCACTGGTGTAAATTTATGTTTCAAGCTAGCTGCATTAGCAGCCTCAGTGCTTGGGGCTGATGCTGATGTTGAAATTAGCGAAGCTCACCATCGGAATAAAATAGATGCTCCGTCCGGTACAGCATTATCCCTTGGTGAATCTGTGGCTGGTGCTTTGGGTCGAAATTTAGATGAAGTTGCTGTTTATGACCGGCAAGATCTGACCAGTGTTCGAGGGAGCGAAGCTATCGGATTTTCGGTTGTTAGGGCTGGCGATATCGTGGGTGATCATACTGTGTTGTTTGCGTCTGAAGGGGAGCGTGTCGAAATTACGCATAAAGCTTCTAGTCGTATGGCCTTCGCTCTTGGTGCAATCCGCGCATCTAAATGGATAGATAAGCAACCAGTGGGCTTATTTGATATGCAGGACGTCTTGGGTCTCAAGTAAAAAACGCGATTTACCGGTTCATCTTAATTTAAGAGTGAATTTTTCATACAGATAAATAGACAATATACCCCCCTTTCCCTATACTGTTCGGCTAACACCGCAGCACTAAAAAGCGGTCTCGTTCTGAGAGGTTAGCGTACAGCAGAATATTTTAATTAAGCGAGATGAGACAAATTGTTTCATCTCGCTTTTTTGCAAAAATAGGTAAAACTCTGCTACCACTTTCGGATTTGTTTATATAGCGTTGGCTAATATAAGCGAAACATCTACTATTTAGGAGGTTGTGTGAATTCCCAGACTTACCGGGAAGCCGTACTTGCGCTAGCAGACGGAACAATTTTCAGAGGAACTGCCATTGGTGCAGATGGGTCCTCTGTTGGTGAAATCGTTTTTAATACAGCCCTTTCGGGATATCAGGAAATTCTTACTGATCCCTCATATGCTCGTCAGATCGTAACGCTTACTTATCCCCATATCGGCAACGTCGGTGTGAATAAGGAAGATGAGGAGTCAGATCAGATCTGGGCAGCGGGCCTTGTTATTCGAGACTTGCCACTATTGGTTTCAAATTTTCGTAGTGAACAGAACCTCGATGACTACTTGAAAGAAAAAGGCATTCTTGGAATCGCCGATATCGACACCCGCAAGTTGACGCGCATACTACGTGAAACTGGCGCCCAGAGCGGTTGCATTATGGCCGGCGAGGTCAGTGATGAGCAGGCACTTGCTTCTGCTAAACAGTTTGCTGGTCTCAAAGGTATGGACCTGGCTAAAGAAGTGACTACCGTCACTAGCTATCAATGGTCTGAGCACAGTTGGGAATTGGGTGTTGGCCACAAAAGCCAAGAGGCTAGCACCACTAAATTTAAGGTTGTGGCTTACGATTACGGCGTTAAGCGCAATATTCTACGTATGCTTGTCGATCGTAGCTGCGAACTGATCGTTGTTCCAGCACAGACGTCCGCGGCAGATGTTCTGGCAATGAATCCCGATGGTATATTCCTGTCTAATGGCCCTGGCGATCCAGAGCCTTGCGACTATGCTATTCAGGCTATTACTGAAATCCTCGAAACCGATATTCCAGTTTTTGGCATATGTTTGGGCCACCAACTTTTAGCGCTGGCCTCGGGCGCCACAACGGTAAAGATGAAGTTTGGCCACCATGGTGCTAACCATCCAGTTGAAGATCTTAAACATAAGGTGGTAATGATCACCAGCCAAAATCACGGTTTTGCCGTTGATGAATCCAGTTTACCAGCTAACCTGGTTGCTACGCATCGCTCGTTATTTGATGGTTCGCTGCAGGGTATTCATCGTACTGACAAACCAGCATTTAGCTTCCAGGGTCACCCTGAAGCTAGCCCTGGCCCCCATGAAGCAGCAGTACTGTTTGACCACTTTATCGAACTAATGGAAGCCAAACGCTAGGCGCTTGCGGAGAAAACATGCCAAAAAGAACTGACATAAAAAGCATCCTAATACTTGGCGCTGGTCCAATTATTATTGGTCAGGCCTGTGAGTTTGACTACTCCGGCGCCCAGGCCTGTAAAGCGCTTCGTGAAGAAGGCTTTAGGGTAATTCTGGTGAACTCTAATCCAGCAACGATTATGACTGATCCGGCGATGGCCGATGCCACCTACATTGAGCCGGTAGAATGGCGCACCGTGGCACGTATTATTAAACAGGAGCGGCCAGATGCATTACTACCCACTATGGGTGGTCAGACGGCACTGAACTGTGCGCTGGATCTTGCCAAGCATGGTGTGCTGGATGAATTCGATGTAGAGATGATTGGCGCCAACGCCGATGCGATCGATAAAGCCGAAGATCGTGAGCGCTTTGACAAAGCTATGAAAGCGATTGACTTGGATACGCCTAATTCGGGTATAGCTCATAGCTTGGAAGAAGCCGTCCAAGTTGCTGACCGATTTGGCTTTCCTTGCATTATTCGACCATCCTTTACCATGGGTGGTTCCGGCGGAGGCATTGCCTATAACCGCGAAGAATTCGAAACAATTTGTCGTCGTGGTCTTGACCTTTCACCAACTAACGAACTGCTCATCGATGAGTCTCTGATTGGTTGGAAAGAGTTTGAAATGGAAGTGGTTCGCGACCGCAAAGACAATTGTATTATTGTCTGCGCTATCGAAAACCTAGACCCTATGGGTATTCATACCGGCGACTCAATTACCGTTGCACCCGCACAGACACTGACCGACAAAGAATATCAAATCATGCGTAATGCCTCGATTAAGGTATTGCGTGAGATTGGGGTAGAGACGGGCGGGTCCAATGTACAGTTTGCCGTCAATCCTGATGACGGTCGACTGATCGTTATTGAGATGAACCCCAGAGTATCTCGTTCATCAGCGCTGGCCTCAAAAGCTACTGGCTTCCCAATTGCGCGAGTAGCAGCCAAGCTGGCTGTGGGTTATACCCTCGATGAATTACAAAATGAAATCACTGGGGGTGCTACGCCGGCTTCATTTGAGCCTAGCATCGACTATGTAGTGACCAAGATTCCACGTTTTGCCTTTGAGAAATTTGACCAGGCAGACCAGAGTTTAACCACACAGATGAAATCTGTGGGCGAGGTTATGGCTATTGGTCGAACTTTTCAGGAATCCATGCAAAAGGCATTGCGTGGTCTGGAAGTGGGTGTTGCTGGATTCGACCCTGTGCTCGATCTAGACGATGAAAACTCCGCAGCAGTGTTGAGAAATGAACTTGCAGTAGCGGGTCCAGATCGCATCTGGTATCTCGCCGACGGATTCCGTCAGGGCATGAGCGTAGACGAAATTTTTTCCATCACTAAGGTTGATCGTTGGTTCCTAGTGCAGATTGAAGACATTATTAAAGATGAGATGAGTTTGCAGGGTACAGTACTTGCCGATCTCACCAAACAGGCGCTTTACCGTCTTAAACGCAAAGGTTTTGCCGACCGTCGATTGGCCGATATTTTAGGTTGCAGCGAAACCCAAATGCGTGAAGTCCGTTACGGCTTTGACATGCATCCAGTGTATAAACGGGTTGATACCTGTGCTGCCGAGTTCGCAACAGATACAGCTTATATGTACTCTACTTACGAGGAAGAGTGCGAAGCGCGCCCCAGTGACAAAGATAAAATTATGATCTTAGGTGGCGGTCCCAATAGGATAGGTCAAGGTATTGAGTTTGATTACTGCTGTGTTCACGCGGCTCTGGCTATGCGCGAAGATGGTTATGAAACCATTATGGTCAACTGTAATCCAGAGACCGTATCCACAGATTACGACACCTCAGATCGATTGTTCTTTGAGCCTGTTACTTTAGAAGATGTACTAGAAATTGTACGCGTAGAAAAACCCAAAGGTGTGGTTGTTCAGTTCGGCGGCCAGACGCCACTTAAGCTGGCGCGAGCCCTTGAAGCTGCAGGCGTACCTATAGTAGGTACTACGCCAGATGCTATTGACCGCGCCGAAGATCGTGAACGCTTCCAGCACATGATCGACAAGCTCGGTCTTTTGCAGCCACGTAATGCAACTGCCCGCAGCCCAGACCAGGCTGTTGAGTTAGCTAAAGAAATTGGTTATCCATTGGTTGTACGCCCGTCCTATGTACTGGGTGGCCGCGCCATGGAAATCGTCTACAAAGAAGATGAGTTGCGTCATTATATGAAGACTGCGGTGCAGGTATCTGATGATAGTCCCGTACTGCTCGATTTCTTCCTGCCCAATGCCATTGAGATGGATGTGGATGCCGTCAGTGATGGTAAACAGGTAGTGATTGGCGCGATTATGCAGCATATTGAACAGGCCGGCATTCACTCCGGTGATTCTGCCTGTTCACTGCCGCCTTACAGCATCAGTGAAGATATTCAAAATAATATGCGTGAAGTGTGTCGTAAGATGGCTGTTGAGTTAGGTGTGCGCGGACTGATGAATGTTCAATTAGCATTGCAAGATGGCAAGATCTATGTGATTGAAGTTAACCCTCGCGCCTCGCGCACAGTGCCCTTCGTATCTAAGTGTATTGGTGCTTCATTAGCAAAAGTAGCGGCTCGTTGTATGGTTGGCCAGACCCTTGAATCGCAGAACTTTACCAAAGAAATTATTCCACCATACTTCAGTGTTAAAGAAGCAGTTTTTCCATTCAATAAATTTCCCGGCATCGACCCCATTCTTGGACCAGAGATGAAGTCTACCGGTGAAGTGATGGGCGTTGGCGAAACCTTTGCAGAGGCCTATGGCAAAGCAGAACTGGGCGCTAGCGACGAAATTCCGGCTAAGGGCACGGTCTTAATAAGTGTTCGTGAGCGCGATAAAGAACAGCTCCCAGCGCTGGCTAAAAAGTTTCATAATCTTGGGTTTAAGTTGATTGCAACCAAGGGCTCGGCAGAGGTTATCGAGAAGTCCGGCTGTACTGTGCAGATTGTCAATAAAGTGAAAGAGGGGCGACCACATATTGTCGATATGATCAAAAGTGATAAGATTGATCTAATCGTCAATACCACTGAAGGGCGTCAGGCAATCTCTGACTCATCGACTATTCGCTCCAGCGCCGAACAACATCGCGTTTATTACACCACCACCATGGCCGGTGGCAGTGCAGTTTGTGAAGCGCTAGGATTTAGCCGAGCGGTTGAAGGTAAAATTAAAGTGCGCAGCTTACAGTCGCTGCACAAGGAAATTAGCTAATGCAAAAAAATGCAATGACAGTAGAGGGTGAAGCCGCTTTACGAAAAGAGTTAAATCATCTTATTAAAGTGGTGCGTCCAGGAATTATTGAGGCTATCGCCACTGCTCGTGAGCATGGTGATCTTAAAGAAAATGCCGAGTATCATGCCGCGCGTGAGCAGCAGAGTTTTGCTGAAGGTCGTATTCAAGATGTCGAAGGCAAACTATCAAACTCACAGATTATTGATATATCCAAGATGCCTCAGGGTGACCGTGTGATTTTTGGTTCGTTAGTCACCATCATCAATGTCGATACCGAGGAAACGGTCAGTTATCGGCTTGTCGGTGACGACGAAGCTGACGTGAAAATGGGAAAAATTTCCTATCAGTCACCAATTGCACGGGCTCTAATTAGTAAGGAAATCGGTGATGTTGTCGTGGTTAAAGCACCCAGTGGTGATGTCGAATATGAAATTGACGATGTGGTTTACAAATAAGCGTAACGTTTAAGTATTAGCTGACAGTAAAAACACCATCAACGCTTTTTGTGCGTGTAAGCGATTTTCGGCTTCATCCCAAACTACCGAAATATTTTCATCTTCCAGTAGCGCTCCAGAAACCTCTTCCTCACGATGCGCAGGCAGGCAATGCATAAAGATTGCCTTATCAGCGGCATGTGCCATCAGTTCATGGTTGACCTGAAAGCCAGCAAATTTTTCCAGTCTAACGTGCAGTTCAGAATCCTGACCCATAGAGGTGAAGACATCAGTGGTGACGAGACTTGCTCCGCTTACAGCTTCTACTGGGTTACGTGTAATTGTTACTCGATCACCAGCCTCAGCGACCAGTTTTGCATTGGGCTCATAGCCCTCTGGGCAGGCAATATTTAATTGAAAGCCGAGTACTATGGCGGCGTTAATCCATGAGTGACACATATTATTACCATCACCAATCCAGGCTACCGTCTTACCCTCAATCGGACCGCGGTGTTCAGTATAAGTTTGAATGTCGGCCAGTAGCTGGCAGGGGTGATACTGATCAGTGAGAGCATTAATTACAGGCACTTTTGAATATTGAGCAAAGCGCTCGATGATGTCGTGACCAAAGGTTCTAATCATCACTATATCAACCATGCGTGATATTACACGGGCAGAATCTTCAATGGGTTCGCCGCGCCCCAGTTGCGAATCAACGGGCGATAGAAACAAAGCGTCGCCGCCTAACTGTGCCATACCCGCTTCAAATGAAACTCTGGTTCGGGTTGATGACTTTTCAAAAACCATAGCCAGCACTTTGCCCTTAAAAATCTGCTCTTCACGACCTTCCCGACGTGCAGCTTTCATCTCAATAGCAAGCTTGATAATGTGATTGAACTCAGCAGCATTAAGATCGCGTAGAGTAAGGAAGTGTCTAATAGTCATAAATTAGTCCTTATTAAAGGCTTTAATCAGCGGGGCCAAAATAGCAACCAACAGATCTGCTTCATCATCTGTCATAATAAATGGCGGTAACAGTCTGATAACTGACTCTGCAGTAACGTTGATTACGAGGCCTTTGGACATGGCCATACCAAACAGTGATTTACAGGGTTTATTTAGTTCAATACCTATCATACAGCCGAGACCGCGGATGTCTTTAACATGCTCTACACCAGCAAGTTCAGAACGAAGACCCGACATAATGCGCTCTCCCACCACAGTTGCCCGATCGAGTAATCCGTCAGCTTGGATCGTATTAATAGTAGCTAGTGCAGCCGCGCAGGCTAGCGGGTTACCGCCAAAAGTGGAACCGTGATTACCTGGCTGTAATAGATCGGCTGCCTTTCCTGATGCGAGACAGGCTCCAATAGGCATACCATTACCTAAACCCTTTGAGGTCGTTACCACATCGGGGGTGATCCCACTATGCTGATAGCAAAAATATTGCCCTGTTCTACCATTACCAGTTTGGACTTCATCCAACATGAGTAACCAGTCTTTTTCATCGCAGAACTCACGTAATTTACTTAGGTAATCATCTGAGACAATTCGTATTCCACCTTCACCCTGAATAGGTTCGACGAAAATCGCACAAATATTGGGATTGTTGTCAGCTATTATGCTAAGACACTCAATATCGTTAAAAGGTGCTCGTACAAATCCGCTCACTAAGGGTTCAAAGCCAGCCTGCACTCGCCGACCACCAGAGGCGCTTAGAGTGGCCAATGTACGGCCATGAAAAGCATTATCCATCACCAACACGGTGGGCAATTTTAGGCCCTTTTTGTTACCGAAAAGACGAGCCATTTTAATGGCCGCTTCATTTGCTTCGGCTCCCGAGTTGCCGAAAAAGACCTTACTCATACCCGATGCGAGACATAGTTTTTCAGCTAACGCCTCTTGATTCGGAATAGCAAAAAAGTTTGAACAATGGGTTAATACGTTAGCTTGTTCAGCAATTGCTTTGGCAACAGATGGATGCGAATGGCCGAGTCCACAAACAGCGATACCAGAAAGAGCATCAAGATATTTTTTACCTTTGTCATCCCACAACCAAGCACCCTCACCTTTAACAAGGGTAGCGGCTCTGGGACCATACGTATTCATTAATACGGGCGATATCATGAAAAACTTTAGCCTTTCCTATTTATGACTGGAATAAAAAAAGGCAGCTACGCTGCCCCTTTACTTGGTAGTAAATGATAGCTTGCTTTGTTTAGACTCGCAACAGCCACGAAATTTAGCTTTATAAGGCTGTTTAGTACTAAAATGCGTTAATCAGGGCTAAGCATTATTTATTTTAAGCATTAGATTTAAAATAAACAGGCTCAATAGTGTTACCGGAGATTGAAAAGGTTTAAAATAGTCTACCCACAGGCAATCACCAATATAGGCAAGACGTAATGGACATAATGGAAACCATCCGTGACCAAGTAGAAAATAACTCAGTACTTCTTTATATGAAAGGTTCTCCCAATCAGCCTCAGTGTGGGTTTTCTTCTCAGACAGTGCAGGCTCTAATGTCCTGTGGTCATCGTTTCGCCTACGTAGATATTCTATCTAATCCAGAGATAAGGGCGAATTTACCGCTCTACGGCAATTGGCCTACCTTTCCTCAGTTGTGGGTGGGTGGAGAGTTGATCGGTGGCTGTGATATCGTCATAGAGATGCAGGAAAAAGGCGAGCTGAAAGAATTGTTAGATGAAGAGCTTAGTAAAGAAGACGCTAATTAATCGTGATTAGCGCTCTTGTAATTGTTCCTTACAGATACAAGTCCACATAAAGACTAAGGCGTAGCAATAGCACTTCCTAAATACTAATGATAATGATAATGATTCTTATTGACTATTTAAATAAGAGTGATTATTATTCTCATCGGGTTATGGGAGAAGCGATTTCCGTAGTATTAAAAATCTCTCCGCCTCCAAATAGAATGCTACTTGTCTGATCTAGGTCAGCTTGAAGCAACTGTACTTTTTTGAGACTTTATATTAACAAAGGAATAATCATGATCACCAATTCAATTTTATCAAAAATGCTTGTCGCCTTTTTACTGATCGCTCTAGCGGGCTGTGGCGGTGGCGGTAGCAGTACACCTCCAGATTCTGATGGGGACGGCGTAGCAGATGCGAGTGATGCCTTCCCTAATGATCCAAATGAAACAACAGATTCTGACGGAGATGGCGTTGGTAACAATGCTGATGCCTTCCCTGATGATCCAAATGAAACAACAGATTCTGACGGAGATGGCGTTGGTAACAATGCTGATGCCTTCCCTGATGATCCAAATGAAACAACAGATTCTGATGGTGATGGTATTGGTGATAATGGTGATAATTGCCCAGCGGTCGAAAATACGGACCAGGCTGATACTGATGCTGATAACTCCGGAGATGTGTGTGATCCAATGCCAATAGTATATGAGTTCAAAAACTCTGTTTACACTGCGGACTCAAACTCAGTAAGTTATACAGGACAATCAGCACGTCAGCTCCTGATTTCGGGAATGGTAGATTATATGAGCGCCATGAGCGAGCAAGGAAAGACTGAGGCGGAGTATCTTACAGATCTTGATTTTTATATGAATGGCGATGGTGCTGATACTGCGCTAACGGGGTTCATGCTAAAGAATGGCGCAGCAGATGGCGGCGATGTTGATGATGCAGCAACATATGGCGCTGTGTCTGGTGGGAAAAACCTCGACGGCAAGATCGCAGGTGGCAATGGAGAAGGCGGTGGAGAGACATCGAAGTTGATTGGAGATGAGTTTTTCGGAACTGATCTTGCGGTAGGTTCACGTCCAATTGATCTTGTCGATTCATGGATTGCGCAGTTGGCATCACAGGCTACGGATGGAACTTCTGTCATAGTAGCAACAGTTAGCGGAGAGGCCAGTGTGACGAGTGTTCACTACGATGCTCACGGCCGCAATATCCGTCAGCTGTTGCAAAAATTTCTACTTGGTGCGGTAGCGTTCTCACAAGGGACTAATGACTATTTCCAAGCTTCCTTTGCAACAGAGATTCAGGAGCAAGAAGGTACCAAAAATTATTCCGCAGGCGAGCACAACTTTGATGAGGCCTTCGGTTATTATGGTGCGGCGCGTGATAACAACGCCTATACCGACCTAGAAGCTCGCGCGAAAAGTGGCAGAGAAGGATGGTCAAATGGCTATCACGATACTAATGGTAATGGTTTAATCGACCCGCGTAGTGAGTTTAATTTTGGTAATTCTCAAAACTGTGCTAAACGTGATGCAGGTACTGCAGGCAATACAAATCCAACCGATCTTTCTACTGAGGCTATGAATGCATTTTTGGCTGGCCGAGAGATTATCAGTAATGCGGCTAATGTCGGCGCTATGACTGGTGATGAAGAATCAGCATTGGCCGCACACATAAAAACAGCTGCACTGACATGGGAGAAATGTATCGCTGCGACTGTGGTCCATTACATCAATGACGTTACCTCTGACATGTCTGAGTTTACTGATGGTAAGTTTGCTGATGTAGGCAATTTCACTGATTTGGGCAAACATTGGTCCGAAATGAAAGGCTTTGCTCTTGGCCTACAGTTTAGTCCATTCTCGCCATTCCGTGACGAAGCAGTAACTTCAGTTTCATTGACGGATTTAAAAACTATGCTCGCCGACTTGGGCGATGCGCCTATGTTAGCGGACGGAAGTCAGGCTGGTGTCGTTGCGACTGATACAACTGCCTCAATTACTGCGTATACTGCTAAACTTGCTGCTGCTAAGGATACGCTTCAGTCTGCCTATGGTTTTGATGCGGAAAATGTTGCTGGTTGGTAATCAACAACATGCCCTAGATTAGAGTGGGCAGATAACGTGAAAGTTATAGGGGCTAGCTTCGGTTAGCCCCTTTTATTGGAGAAGAAAAAATGGCTCGTTTCAACCCGTTGATCGTTTGTCTGCTAGCAGCCTTAGCCGCTGGCTGTGTAGATGACTCGCGAGATACATCGGCATTAGTTATTAATCAGGACTCGACGAGTGATGATTCAGTAAGTGATGAGTCTACAACAGAATTTGATCGAAGCGCGTTAATGACGAATATTGTGGATACTATTGTGATTCCCAATTACAAGAATACAGCTGATTCTGCCCATGCTTTTGCTAAGGATTCAGGAGTATTGGCCACTTATTGTAGCGCTATTGGCACTGATGCCGAAGCATTAGCAAAAGCTGATGCTAAAGTAGGCTGGCGATCATTGATGGATGAGGTTCAAAAAACAGAAATGCATATTTTTGGACCTGCGCAAATCAATGAAGAATCACTACATAATAGAGTGCATTCATATATTAACGGTACCACTGCAACCTGCGGTATTGATCAAGCTGTTATTCTGGCTAACGACGATGACTATAACGTCGTAAATCGTGCATTTAATCAGAGAGGTGTGGGTGCAATAGAGTACTTATTATTCAATGAGAACTTAAATCATAGCTGCGCTAGCCAGGTTCAAACAACTTCTGGCTGGAATGAATTAAGTGATTCTGCGCGCAAGACGCAGCGATGTTCTCTTTCTCTAATGCTATCAGAAGATATTGCCGTGGCATCGACCTTAATACATGATTCTTGGACGTCTGAGGCTGAGCCTTTTAGGGATGCTTTTTTAGATCCTACTCAGCTCGGCGATAATTTCCAGTTGATGACCGATGCATTATTTTATATCGAGACTTTTAGTAAATCACAGAAACTAACAATACCTCTTGGTATTGATGATAAATGTACTTCTCTTACCTGTTCTGAGCTAATAGAGTCGCCTTACAGTGAAACATCATTGCGTAACCTTGAGATTAATGCCAATGAGTTTTTAACCATTTTTAATGGTGGCGAAGGGCTGGGCTTTGATGACTTGATTGTCGATGAGGGGTTCGCTGATATTACTCAGCGTTTCCAAACTCAGTTGGCGGATGTTAATGAACGGATCAATGGATCGACGGACTCTCTGGTTGATCAGATAGGAAAGCTTGAATCTGCAGGAACAGACACTGATTGCATAAATGCTTTTGCGAATCCAGATAGTCAGAGTAGCTATTCGGCATGCTCTGTTGCTGGTTTAATCAAGAAAGTGACCGATGACTTGAAAATAGAATTTGTTACTATTGTTGGAGTAGCGATACCTGGAAGAGTGCAATCTGATAATGACTAAATCCTTAAGAGCATTGATCACCTTTATAGTACTCTGCCAAGTAAGTATGGCAGTGGCTGATGACTTTGATAGTCCGATGATTAAAGAAGTTTTGATTATTGGTAGTAAGGCTTCGAAGTTAAAGCTCCCAGGCTCTGGGGTACAGATTAGCAAAGAAGAATTGCAGCAGCATGCCTATAGTGACTTGAATCAAATCGTCAGTAGCATACCTGGCGTATATGTTCGCGAGGAAGATGGCTATGGATTAAGGCCTAATATCGGTATTCGAGGTGCTACCTCGGATCGAAGTCAAAAGATTACATTGATGGAAGATGGTGTTCTCATTGCGCCCGCACCATATTCGGCCCCAGCCGCTTATTATATTACTAATGCATCAAGAATAAGTGCGTTAGAGGTCCTAAAAGGACCGGCGGCAATCCAGTATGGGCCCCATACAGTTGGCGGTGCTGTCAATCTTGTTACGCGGCCCGTTGAAATGAATAGCCATGCAGAACTAGACTTTGCCACTGGTACTGATCTATACCTAAAATTAAATGCTAGCCTAGGTATTATGATAGGTGATGCTGGAGTCTTGATTGATGCTTTGCGGTATTCCAGTGACGGGTTCAAAAAGATTGACGGTGGTGGCGATAGCGGCTTTGTCCGCAATGATTTCAACGTTAAAGTTCGCTGGGAATTTGATACTTCGCTACCCCAAGTGTTGACTCTAAAGCTAGGTTTTGCGGATGAAGATTCTGATGAAACTTATTTGGGATTGACTGATTTAGACTTTGAAAATACACCAGAACGACGGTACAGCGCCTCTCAATTAGATCGATTTCAGTCTGAGCATAGACAATTCCATCTTAACCATACTGTTACCTTAAGTAGCAGTGCTGCGCTTAATACTAAAGTTTATTTTAATGAGTTTGATCGTTCTTGGAATAAGTTTGACGGCTTCATTGATGGCCCGAAGCCTCAGGATGTCCTAAGAGCACCAAATCAATATTTGAGTGAATATTATGTTTTGACAGGTGCTCTTGATTCGAGTGTTTCAGAAAACAAAGATTTGTCTATTGATGTTACAGAAAATGATCGCGCTTATAGTTCCCAAGGAATCCAGTTTGAACTGCTCAAGAGCGCTAATTGGCTGGGTCTAGATAACCAAATCAAATTGGGTTTTCGATTACATGAAGATGATGTTCGTCGCAATCACTATAGGCGGAGTTTCTTAATGAGCTCTGGCGTTTTGATTTCGGACGATATCGACAGGGGTTTAAAGACTAATAATTATGCAAGAACAGAGGCTCTAGCATTATACATATCCGACCAAATAATATGGTCTGACTGGACTCTAACGCTAGGTTTGCGGCATGAGGATATTGACGGAAGCGTAGATAATTATTTGTCTGATGTACAAAATACCAATAGCCAGAAAGTGACTACGCCAGGCATTGGTATTCATTGGCAATTGAGCGATTCTCTAGGTCTCCTGGCAGGTCTACATGCGGGGTATTCTCCTGCGGGTCCTGGGTCAAACGGTGCAGAACCAGAAGAGACCGTCAACTTAGAGTATGGGCTGAGATATGCAACTGATGATATTTCAGCTGAGGTGATAGGATTCTTTAGTGACTATAGTAATTTTCTTGGTCGCTGTCGTGCCTCTGATTCGGATTGCGAGGTTGGCCAAGAGTTTAATGGGGGCGCTGTGGAAATTGCTGGAGTAGAGATAAATTCTCAAATCCAAATTCCTCTCAAAGAATCATTAAATTTAACCACCCAATTTAACTATACCTACACCGAATCAGCTTGGCAGGATGAATTCTTTTCAAGCTTCTCACAGTGGGGATTAGTAAGGAGAGGGGATCAGCTTCCTTACATCCCTGAGCATGTCGGCCGCTGGCAAGTGGGTTTAGAGAGTGATCGATGGTCAGTCAATATAGCGCTTAAATATCAACATGAGATGCGAGAGACACCCGGCACTGGTGACCTAATTCCTGGCGAGCAGACAGAGAGTCTTGCGGTGCTAGATGTCTCTGGAACTTGGTTCGTCAGTGATAAACTTAACCTTAAGCTAATGGTTCGCAACCTTACTAATGAGTCTGCTATCGTGTCTCATCGACCTTATGCAGCTCGACCGAATCTGCCGCGAATGGTCCTTGGGCAACTTACCTATAGGCTTTGGTAACTATGGGGTACTACTGTGCTTGAGGTGTTAACAGCCCCTGCTGATTTTTTTATGGATGCGGGTAAGCGCGTCTATTGGCTATATCTACTCAGTGCGCTGGTTGTGGCCTCTCTGGCGGTCTCTATCCAAGAGGGACGATTTGATCCTGCAGGGCAGGTTAAAAAATTATTTGATCGACGTTATTGGTTTGCACGATCAAGTATATTTGATGTCTATTTAATGCTCATCAATAGCATCGTAAAAATATCCTTACTGATGCCGCTATTTGGTAGTCATTTGGCAGCTACTATCTTAGTGGGCGCATTCTTTCAAGATACCTTCGGAGATGCCCCTCAGTTTGAGCTTGGCTGGTTTTGGATTGGCTTACTGTTCAGTACGGTATTCTTTATTATCGAAGATTTGAGCCGTTTCTGTCTGCATTTTTGTATGCATAGGTTCGACTCACTGTGGTTTTTTCATAGGACTCACCACAGTGCGACTATTTTAACTCCGTTGACCTTATTTAGAGTGCATCCTATTGAGCATATTCTTTACTTTGCCCGCAGTCTAATCGTATTTGGGTTAGTCAGTGGCGTTTTTGTCTGGCTATTCTCGCAAAGGCTTACTGGTCTGCAAATTCTGGGTGTTGATATGTTTGGCTTTTTGTTTAATTTTGCGGCTGCGAATCTACGGCATTCACATATTTGGATTTCATTTGGTCGGCTCGAAAAGATTTTTATTAGTCCGGCTCAGCATCAACTTCATCATAGTGTTGGAAACAGCAATTCGAATTTGGGCAGTGTATTGTCTATTTGGGACGGCATGCTTGGCACACGATTGTATGCTCGGAAAAAGAAACTGCTAGAGTTCGGGCTGGGTCCTAATGAGCAAAGGCGTGGTGAAAAGAAAATGCCGATGGAGAGGCATACTTTTTTTCAATCATTGACTGATACTATATTAGCTAAGAAGGATTGTGACGGCTCTTCCAAGGGCGTCTGATATCCTCGCGTATAACAGTGAACTCGCCTGTTTCACGATCCTCTAAATAATGGTCTAGAGTGGCTTCGACCATTGGGAATGCAAGTTCATTCCAAGGAATGTCAGCCGCATCAAATAATGCCACCTCGGAGGACTCAGAGGTGGGCCCAAATATCGGCTTCTCGAGCTCCGCGCGATAAAAAACATAAACTTGATGGATCTGTGGGATATCATAAATAGCGTAAAGATTAGGGTTAACGACGTTAGCTAAGGATTCCTCGAAGCACTCTCGCATGGCCCCTTCAAGTGTGGACTCACCATTCTCTAGATACCCAGCGGGAAGTGTCCAATAGCCCACCCTAGGCTCAATAGAACGCTTACAAAGCAGGATTTGATCTTTGTAGATGGGTAAAATACCAGTTATAACACGAGGGTTCTGGTAATGAATAGTCTCGCAAGACTCACATACATGGCGCAGACGATTGTCTCCTTCGGGTATTTTCTGGATGACTGCCTTACTGCAATTAGAACAAAAATTCATGAAACACTCAGTAATATAGTTTGACTGCGTATAATGCACAAATGCTTACCTCTATTGCAAACAAGTTAGTCAAATTTCCATTAAAAAGGTTGGAACCTAGACCCAATAAAGCTAAAACAACGGCTGCTGTTTTGGTTATTTTGCATGGTGATATTAATAATCCTCAAGTAGTCCTAACCCAAAGAGCATTGCACCTAAATAGTCATAGTGGGGAGGTGGCATTCCCTGGGGGCATGTGGGATAAAACAGATAGTGATCTGTTACAGACCGCGTTGCGTGAGGCTTATGAAGAAGTCGGGCTGGATTGCAACTCAGTCGAGCCCGTGGCGACCTTACCCACGGCATCACCAAAACGCCGCGATGTCCATGTAACTCCTTATGTAGTGATTGCGAAGGGTAAGTTGACTCTGACCCCGGAACCCGGTGAAATTGCGGCTATTTTTGATGTGCCTTTAAGGCTATTTATGGATATTACCCAGTATCAGTATTTTGATATGAAAATAGATAACTCTGACGGCGGAGCAGTAATACGCTTTCCCTTTATTCAGTATGAGAGCTATAAAATTTGGGGCTTCACCTTAAAAGTGATTACAGATATGCTTAACGACACCTTAGGCGCGTCTATTGATTTAGATTATCCGACCTTTGAAAAAGTGGATGAATTACGAAAGAGAGAAAAACAATGATTTATCGCATTGGTGAGGACACTCCAGACATTCATGAGTCAGCATTTGTAGCGGAAAGCGCCGATGTGATGGGCAAAGTTATTTTAAAAGAACAGTCCAGTGTATGGTTTAACGCTGTGATTAGGGGTGATTGCGATTATATCGAAGTAGGTAAACGCAGCAATATTCAGGATGGTGCAGTGTTGCATGCTGACCCCGGTCAACCGTTGAAAATTGGGGAAGATGTCACCGTCGGGCATCAGGCAATGGTGCACTGCAAAGAAATAGGAGACCGGACCCTCATTGGCATTCAGGCTGTTATTCTTGACGGAGCAGTGGTGGGTAGTGACTGTTTGATAGCGGCAAATGCCCTAGTTAAGGCGGGTGCTGTTATTCCCGACGGCTCTATGGTGGTTGGTTCGCCGGGTAAGATTATCCGCCAAACCGAAGAGAATATGCGGATACATATGCTTGCTGGAGCTCAAATATATGTGCAAAAAGCTGAGAAGATGGGCACTGATTTAATAAAGGTTGAGCGTTGATGTTAGAGCCACCTATCGTTTCTCCATGCGTGTCTATCTGCGCGCTTAACGATGATGATGTTTGTACAGGTTGCTTCAGAACAATTGAAGAGATTCGCGGGTGGAGCTATCTGGGCGCAGAACAAAAAAGGTATGTCTTGTTGTTGTGCAATGAACGCAGCGGTAAAAAATAACCGGTTTAGTCCTCAGGTATTTTTTTCTGACGCATGCGAGTTACCCTGATCTTTTTGATCATCGTGCCATTAATTTGTTCGGTTTCAAACCGATAACCCTCGACCAAAAAACTGACATTGCCATCAGGAATACTTTCTAATTGTTCCAAGGCTAAACCATTTAACGTTTTTGGCCCATCAGTGGGTAGAGTCCAGCCAGTGGCTTTGTTTATCTCTCGAACGGTGGCGGCACCATTAATTTCATAACTCCCATCGTTTTTAGCGACGACTTCCTCCACCTCATCGGCGGTATTAGTAGTGAAGTCTCCGACGATTTCCTCGAGAATATCTTCGAGGGTTACCAGACCCTGCACTTCGCCATATTCGTCTACGACTACAGCAAATCGATTCTTAGTTTGCCTGAAATTAAGTAGCTGCTTGGTCAGTGTCGTGCTTTCGGGAATAAAGTAGGCTTCCTCAGCAAAACGTTTAATAGTGCTATGGGTTACATTTTTTGATCGCAAAAGGTGATTAGCTTTTCGGCCATGGAAGATACCGATTATATTATTGATATCACCTTCATAGATGGGTTGCCGTGTGTATTCTGAATCAAGGATTGAAGTCATTAGATCATCGATACTTTCTTCTAGATCTAAGCCCTTTACTTCGTTACGAGGTATCATTATGTCTTCGACAGTAACATTTTCGAGGTCTAGGATTCCCCTTAGCATCTCTTGGTGGCTGGCTGACAGCTTATGGCCTGAGATGTCGACTAATGACTTGAGTTCCTCTGAGTCTAGTCCATCATCCCGATCCTTGTTTGGATCGAAGCCCAGTAGCGACACCATTCCATTAGTTAGAGTATTCACCATCCAGACAAGTGGGGAGAACAACTGTAGAAGAGGCTTAAGGATGTGACTCGCTTTAAAGGCAAACCATTCTGGGTTCTGCGCAGCAATAGTTTTTGGGGTGACCTCTGAGAAAACCAGCACTAAGATAGTCAAGGATGCCGTTGCCACCCATGGAGCTGCCGCTTTGCCAACATAATGGATAGCTAGCATGTTAGCGATGATCGCAGCGAGAATATTTACTGAGTTATTGCCTATTAATATTAGGCCAATCAGTTTATCTGGTTTTGCCAGCAATTTTGCCGCTCTACGGGCACCTGCGCTTTTTTTCCTTTGGTGTCTCAGCCTATAGCGATTTAGAGACATCATCCCGGTTTCTGATCCGGAGAAAAAAGCCGATATAAGTAGCAGAATTATTAGTGCTGCCCACAAGGCTAGGGGGTATGAACCGTCCAAGTATTGGTATCCATTAACATTAGGGTCGGTTATGTTGAATTACTTTTTTAGTTTTGGCAACCAGCTTTTGATTTAGATTGGCCATTAAGCTCAAACTAATATGAACTCTAATACTATTTTGCTGCCGATATAGCCCATCAAAATTGCAATAAAACCGACCAAGCTCCAGCTGATAGCCTTATTTCCACGCCAGCCTCGATTATGACGACCCCATAACAAAACAGCGTATACACTCCATGCGATCAAGCTTAAGGTGACTTTATGGATAAGCTTTTGGTCAAATAGGTCTTCGTAGTATAGGAAACCACTGATAAGAGACAGGCTTAGAAAAATCTGCCCCGCCCAAATAAGATCAAATAAGAATTTTTCCATAGTTTGCAGCGGTGGAAACGCTCGCATAAGAAAATTTTGCTGCTTGTGCTTTAGTTGCCAGTTTTGATAGCCGGTGAGGATGGCTTGGAGGGCTGCGATAGCTAAAAAGCTATAGGCCAGTATGGATATTAATATGTGTCCTTGGATATAGGGCGACATAACCTCGGCCACCTTGGTACTTGGCGTAGACAGGGCTGCGACTAGGCTAATCGCAGAAATTGGAAATAAAAGCAGGTACATAGTGTGAAGAGCTTTCTTTTGGCCACTAATGAACACTACTAGGTTAATAACCAAGAAAGTTAATGTGACGATTTTCAATAAACTTAAATCTAGGCCATCAGCAACAAATAGTAAACGCGCGGCAGAGAAGCCATGCATTGCTATGGCTGCTGCGGCCATTACGTTCAACAGCGAGGGATTAAAATTTGGACTTTTGAGCAGTTGTCTCAGGAGATAGATAAATCCTCCTAAATAAATTGCTACTGCGGTAAAGCCACTGACGGATGCAAGCATAGTTAGAATTCGAGAAAAATGTTGCTAGAGTGTGGCATATTCGACGCATAGGGTGAAGGGCGATGGTTAATTATTGCTATAATATCCACCTAAGAAGAATCGTTAAGGAATATTTGCATGGCCATGTTTGAAAATTTAAGTGATCGTCTCGCTCAAAGTCTAAAAAAGATATCTGGTAAGGCTAGTCTTAGCGAAAAAAACATACAAGAAACTTTGCGTGAAGTGCGCATGGCTCTTTTAGAGGCAGACGTTGCGCTGCCGGTGGTCAAAGATTTTGTGGGCCACGTAAAGGATAGAGCCCTAGGGCAAGAAGTTAATAGTAGCCTTAACCCAGGGCAGCAATTTCTAAAAATTGTGCAAAATGAACTTGAAAGTGTGATGGGGGAGAGTAATGAGTCCCTTGATTTAGCCGCCCAACCACCAGCAGTGATCTTACTGGCTGGTTTACAGGGCGCGGGTAAAACAACATCGGTCGCAAAGTTGTCTCGCTACTTAAAAGAGAGAGAGAAGAAGAAAGTCATGGTGGTTTCTGCCGACGTCTATCGTCCTGCGGCGATCGAGCAGCTTAAAATGCTGGCCGCAGAGGTGAGTGCAGAGTTCTTTCCAAGCCAGCCAGATCAGAAACCGGTGGCTATCGTTAAGGCTGCTATCGCTGAGGCGAAAACTCAATTTGTTGATGTATTAATTGTTGATACTGCAGGTCGGTTGCATATCGATGGCGAGATGATGTCAGAGATTAAAGAGATCCACGAGGTTGCTAAGCCAGTGGAAACCCTGTTTGTGATTGATGCCATGATTGGACAGGATGCTGTTAATACAGCCAAGGCCTTTAATGAAGCGTTGCCGCTCACAGGTATTATCCTAACAAAAGTTGATGGTGATGCCCGCGGTGGTGCGGCGCTGTCTGTTAGGCATATTACCGGTAAGCCTATTAAGTTTCTTGGCGTCGGAGAAAAAACAGATGCTTTAGAGCCTTTTCACCCTGAGCGTATTGCATCGCGAATTCTGGGTATGGGCGATGTACTTTCGTTAATTGAAGATGTCGAACGAAAAGTTGATAAGAAAAAAGCCGAAAAACTTGCCGAGAAAGTGATAAAGGGTAAGCGATTTGATTTGGAAGACTTGCGTGATCAGCTGCAACAAATGAAAAACATGGGCGGTATGGCAGGGCTAATGGACAAACTGCCGGGCATGGGGAATATGGCGCAAATGGCGCAGCAGGCGAATGCGTCTAATCAGTTTGAGCGCATGGAATGCATTATTGACTCAATGACGCCTAAAGAGCGCAGTAACCCTGATATCCTCAATGGTTCTCGTAAGCGACGCATAACCATGGGCTCTGGGACTAGTATTCAGGATCTTAATCGACTGCTCAAGCAACATAAGCAGATGGGCAAGATGATGAAGAAAATGAAAGGTAAAGGCATGCAAAATATGATGCGCGGCATGAGCGGAATGATGGGGTCAGGAGAGGGTAATCCACCTGGCGGGTTCCCTCGATTTTGAGTGGCCTCGAAGAGGTTTCTTGAAGCTAAGTGGCTAGACAACTAAAGGTAAATTTTTACCTAAAACTAGTTTCATTTTAAACTCTTTTGACGTACCATACCGCGCCTTTCAGGAGAGTCTGTAGGTAAAAGATTCTCCCGTAAAAGCATCGAGATTGGCGATAATGCCACTCGAACACAGGATTTTAGTAAATGGTTACAATTAGATTGGCTCGTGGCGGCGCAAAAAAACGCCCCTTTTATCATATTACGGTTTCTGATTCACGAAAAGCTCGTGATGCTCGTTACATTGAGCGTATTGGCTTTTTTAACCCGATTGCCCGTGGTGCAGAGGAACGTTTACGCGTTGATCTGGAGCGGGCTAGTTACTGGCAGGGGCAAGGTGCTCAGGTTAGTGATCGCGTTTCAGCGCTTCTTAAAGAGGCCGCTAAACAAGCAGCTTAATAAGTGCAGGTGTCTCTATGACTAGCAGCAAAAAAGCGTCAGAAATGCTGGTTGTGGGTCGCATAACAACTGTTTTTGGTGTGCGAGGATGGGTGAAAATATTCTCATACACTGATCCGGTGGAAGCCTTATTAGATTATCAGCCCTGGTGGATTGATACTGATCAGGGGTTGCAGAAGTTAGATGTAGATGATTGGAAACGTCACGCTGATGGTCTTGTGGCGCATCTGAAAGATGTTGATGACCGTGATGTGGCCAAAGCATGGTGCAATCAGGACATCTTAATAGAGCAAGAGCTTCTACCTAGCTTAGACAGCGCAGAATTTTATTGGCACCAGTTAGTGGGACTGTCAGTTGTTAGCTACTTTGAAAATCAACAATACAGTCTCGGGGTAGTAAAGTCTCTTATGGAGACCGGTGCCAATGACGTGTTAATGGTGAAAGGGGATAGCGCTGCTATTGATCGCGAAGAACGAGCCATTCCCTATACCAAGCAGTTTGTGAGGGACGTGGACTTAGAGGCTAAAAGGATCAACGTAATCTGGGATCCGCAGTTTTAAGTCTATACCTTTAACAGAGGTAAGATTGATGAAAATTGCATTAATTACCCTGTTTCCAGAAATGTTTGAAGCGGTTACTGCTTATGGGATAAGCGGGCGTGCCGTCAAAAACGGGTTAATAGAGGTTGCTAGCTTTAACCCGAGAGATTTTACTGAGGACCGACATCAAACAGTTGATGATCGACCTTACGGTGGTGGCCCAGGCATGGTGATGCTGGTTGAGCCTCTGCGAAGGGCCATTGCAGAAGCTAAACAGTGGATGGATGGGGCGGCATCGGTGATTTATTTATCACCCCAAGGCAAGGTTTTAGACCAGCAGGCGGTCAATCAATTTGCTGAGCAGCAAAATTTGATTTTAATCGCCGGTAGGTATGAGGGCATAGACGAGCGTCTTTTTGAGCTTGAGATTGATGAGGAATGGTCTATTGGAGACTATGTTCTCAGTGGTGGAGAGTTACCAGCAATGGTTTTGTTGGATGCGCTGATTCGGAAAATCCCGGGAGCGCTTGGACATCAAGATTCGGCAGACCAAGATTCGTTTGCCCAGGGCTTGTTAGATTGCCCGCATTTTACCCGCCCTGAGTTTTACGAGGGGGAAAGAGTCCCGGAGGTTTTACTCTCAGGTGACCATGAAAAGATTAGACGTTGGAGACTGCAGCAATCGTTAGTGCGGACTCAACAAAGAAGACCCGAATTACTGGATCGCCTGGAGCTTACTAAAGAGCAACAGGCATTACTCAAGGAAGTGAGTGCTGCGCTGGCAGATGATGGCAAAGGATAATGTCCATCCTCTCTGTACAGAGCTCTAAATCAGGTGGTATACCACCAACCAATGAAAATTGAGGAGCAAGAAATGACTAACAAAACGTCCATTATCGCTGCGATTGAAAAAGAGCAGATGGGTAAAACAATTCCTGACTTTAGCCCCGGTGACACCGTGGTTGTTCAGGTGAAAGTGAAAGAGGGTGCGCGTGAACGTCTTCAGGCCTTTGAGGGTGTAGTTCTGGCTAAGCGTAATCGCCAGCTCAATTCAGCCTTCACTGTGCGTAAAATATCTAATGGTATTGGTGTGGAGCGTACTTTCCAAACCTATAGCCCCTTGGTAGACAGCATTGAAGTTAAACGCCGAGGAGCGGTTCGTAGAGCCAAGCTATACTACTTGCGTGAGCGTTCAGGTCGATCTGCACGTATTAAGGAAAAATTAGGTTAGACCCTGATGGTTTTCTAACAAAAAAGGCGACTGGTAAGGTCGCCTTTTTTGTATGTGAATATTTATGGAAAATACATACTGACCTCATGCTTATTGTATGAACGATACTATGCTTTATGAGCCCTATTCCTTAGCAAATTACCAACATACTCAACATAATTCCTTTTACTCGCAGACGGTTAAAGCATAGACTAACTGCAGATGGAGTGCGGTTAGGCTAACGTAATCTCCTATCGTTCATTTTCACCCTACGTTCGACTAAAAAATATGCGAAAAAAACCCAACAATCCCGATCCATTTGCTATGAGAGAGGCTGATAAATATGAAAAGCCTATTCCTAGTCGAGAATTTATCATTGAGTACCTCAGCGAAAGTGTTGGTCCACTGACCCATCAAGAAATTTGTTTGGCTTTGAATCTTAAAGATGAAGAGCAAGTTGAAGCAATGCGCCGGCGTTTGAGAGCAATGGAACGTGATGGCCAGGTGGCTAGAAACCGCCGAGATGGTTACGGAACCCTCGATAAGCTTAACTTGGTTAAGGGTAGAGTTATTGGACATCCAGAAGGGTATGGCTTTGTTAAGCCGACTCAGGGTGGTGGCGAAGATATTTATCTTTCTAGTACCCAGATGCGTCGCGTATTTGATGGCGATATTGTGTTGGTGAGAATCGCTGGTTGGGATCGACGTGGCCGCCCTGAGGGCAGTTTAGTCGACGTGGTAGAGAGAAACACCTTGCAGCTAGTAGGTCGCTACTTTAATGAAAGCGGCATTCATTTTGTGCGCGCGGATAACCCGCGAATAAGCCAAGACATCATGGTTCCTGCGGATAAGCTTAAGGGTGCTAAACCGGGTCAAATTGTTGTGGTTGACATTATAGAGCCGCCATCTCGTAAAAACCTACCTGTAGGGTCGATTAATGAGGTGCTCGGCGAGCACCTTGATCCCGGTCTCGAAGTGGAGATGTCAATCCGTAATTACGGCATACCCTATCAGTGGAACAACGAAGTTATTGCCCAAACAGCCAAAATTCCTGACCGGGTTACAGACACCAACGCTCGGGTCGATTTAAGAGCGACGCCACTAATAACCATTGATGGGGAAGATGCCCGAGATTTTGATGATGCTGTATTCTGTGAGCCACAGTCTGGTGGCGGCTGGAGATTAATGGTTGCCATCGCAGATGTATCTCATTATGTAAGTGTCGGGTCGGCGCTTGACTTAGAGGCGTCCGAACGGGGTAATTCAGTGTATTTCCCCAATCATGTCGTACCCATGTTGCCAGAGAAGCTATCCAATGGTCTATGTTCGCTCAATCCCGCGGAAGACCGATTGTGCATGGTGTGTGAGATGCAGATAAATGCCCAAGGCGATATTACGGGATACCAGTTTTCTGAAGCGGTCATGTATTCGCATGCGCGAATGACCTATACCCAGGTTGCACAGATTATTGCAGAGCAAGGAAGCACTGAAGATTCTGGTATTAGGAAACAGTTTGCATCTATTACCCCGCAGATAGATGCCTTACATGACTTATATCGAATTCTCCATGCACGCAGAGCCAAGCGCGGCGCCATAGATTTTGATTCCCAAGAAACTCGAATTTTATTCGATGGCCAACGAAAAATTAGCCAGATTATTCCGGTTGAACGCACTGCGGCCCATCGTCTAATCGAAGAATGTATGCTTTGTGCCAATGTATGCTCGGCAAAGTTTCTTGAAAAAGTCGATATCCCAGCCCTTTATAGGGTGCATGAGGGCCCCAGTGAAGATCGGCTGAAGTCAGTACGGGACTTCTTAGCTGAGTTAGGTATTGGTTTAGGGGGTGGAGAGGACCCGCAGCCAGAAGACTATCAACGAGTGCTTCGCTCGGCTAAAGGTCGTGATGATGCATCGGTTATTCAGTCGGTGTTATTGCGGTCTATGAGTCAGGCGGTTTACCAGCCTGACAATTTAGGTCACTTTGGTTTAGCGTTTGAGGCCTATACTCACTTTACTTCGCCGATTAGACGCTATGCTGATTTATTAGTACATAGAGCTATTCGCTATTTAATACGCAGTCCGAAAAAACGACCTAATGTTCACTGTGTTGCGGGAGCTAAGCCTCTAGATCAGGCGATTATCTACCCTTATGCCACTGAGCGGTTAGATCAGGTGGGAGAGCATCTGTCGGTCACTGAACGTCGCGCGGATGAGGCCACTAGGGACGTGGTTAATTGGCTTAAATGTGAATATTTAATGGAGAGGGTTGGCGAACAATATACCGGAGTTGTTAGCGCAGTAACCGGATTTGGTTTATTCGTGATGCTAGATGACCTTTATGTCGAGGGATTAATTCATGTGACAGGACTGCCGAAGGATTACTATCATCACGAGGCGGCGCATCACCGGATGGTTGGTGAGCGAACAGGACGGATATTCCGTCTGGGACAAAAGCTTAGTGTTCGATTAGTTCGGGTTAATTTAGAAGAGAGAAAGATCGACTTTGAATTAGTTGAAGTTGGAAGCGAGGGCGCTAAACCTCTAGGAAAACGAAAAAACACAAAAACCCCCAAAGTCTCTGCTAAGGCCAATGAACTGGCTGCCGAACATGGCAAAAAGAAAAAAGGACGGCGCAAGTCTTCAAATGAGCGCGGTAATCAGGCATCAGCTAAAAAGCCTAAATCCAAGATTAAAAAAACCAAGGCAGGCTCTTCTGAGAATATCTACGGTAAGAAAACTGTGAAAAATAAAAGCCCCAAAAAAGGCTGATTATTTCTTTTTCTTTATGGGCTGCAAGTGCTGAGGGAGTAAACGGCTGAGTACGTCGGCAATATAATCTAGAAATATTGTACCCATGTCATTTTGATAAAAATAGGGGTCACTGTTACCAATCGCTAAAATACCCAACTTGTGATCATGACCCACAACCACTGCGGCCGCAGAGGCTAAGGTATTTTGATGATCGCCGAATAGAAAGTTCATTTCAGAACTACCTAATTTACCGCAGAGCGCCCTAGGGGAGGATAAGATCGAAGCGACACCCTTATGGGCTTCATCCGAGCTTGAGATTTGAGCCATACTTTTAGGTACGTTCACTTCATCACCGAAAAGGGTCAGGCTATAGGCTTCAATACCATAATCTTTACTAAGACTGTCATATAAAGACTCGACTAATGAGCCGAGATTATTGGCGTCGAGTAAGCCCGACACTAAACGATTGGTTTTCTCAAACATGAGCTCGTTTTCCTGAGCAGTACTGTACAGGCTGTCCAGTTGCTCTTGCATATCACTGTTACGGTTGCGTAATACAGCTAGCTGTCGTTCGATGAGGGATATTGCACCCTCAGGCTTGTGTGGCACGATCATGGTTTCAAGGATATCTGGATTTTCATCAAAGAAAGTCGGATGATCTCGAAGGTAACCACGTACTTGCTTAACATTTATGTCGGTTGGTTTGTCGGTACTCATATTTTAATTCGCCCATGATAGCTAGTAACGGCCGGCCCGGTCATAATAAGGGGCAGGCCCTCTCCTGGCCAGTTTATCTGAAGATCACCACCGGTTAACGCAATACGTAAAGGAGAGTCTGCTAAGTCTTGTTGGATTGCAGCGACTGCTGCTGCGCAGGCGCCTGTGCCACAGGCGCGCGTCTCACCTGCCCCACGTTCATAAACACGAAGCTTTAAATGCTGACGATTCATGACTTGAGCAAACCCTACATTGACTTGCTTTGGAAACTGGGCATGACTTTGTAACTCTTGGCCAATCTTACTAACAGGCGCACTCTCAACATTATCTACAAAAAGAACCGCATGAGGATTACCCATGGAAATCGCAGAAATATCGAATTGCTCGTTATTAATATTAATAGCGTAGGTGGTCAATTTTGTGCTCTCGACGATGGGCACATCACTCGGCTCTAAAGCAGGGATACCCATATCAACTGAAACCAACTTATCTTTATTAATGGTTAGCGAGATAATGCGATTCATAGTTTTGACTTGAATCGTGTTTTTACCTGACAAATTACGATCCCTAATAAAGCGCGCCAAGCATCGAGCACCATTACCGCACTGTTCAACTTCTCCACCATCGCTATTAAATATTTTATAGTCGAAGTCTAGGGTCTTATCTGAAGGCGGCTCAACAACAAGCACCTGATCACAGCCAATACCTAAATGTCTGTCTGCAAGACGCCGGGCCATCGACGCCGTGACGCGCACATTTTGGGTGACAGCATCAATGACGACGAAGTCATTGCCGAGACCGTGCATCTTAGTGAACTTCATCAGCATAATATTCTCTTTTAGCAAATTGACGGTCAACTGGCCGGCAAAAGTTGCTCTCCTCTAACTAAGTCTTTCAGCGTTTCGCGCTGACGGATAAGGTGTACCTGTTCACCGTCAACCATAATTTCTGCTACCCGAGGACGACTATTATAGTTAGAGCTCATGACAAAGCCGTAAGATCCGGCAGAAAAAAGACAGAGACAATCACCTTCACTAATCGATAATGGGCGATCTTTACCTAAAAAGTCACCGCTTTCACACACAGGACCTACTACGTCATAAATCTTTTCCTGCTGATCAGGGTGAGTTGAAATTGATTGGATATCCATCCAGGCTTGGTAGAGGGATGGACGCAACATATCATTCATCGCGGCATTAACAATGGCAAAATTTTTGTGATCATTAGACTTAAGGTATTGCACATGGGTAAGGAGAATCCCGGCATTTGCCGTTATTGAACGACCCGGTTCCAAGATGAGAGTTTCATCTCGTTGTGCCAATAGTGGAAGTAACTCAGTCATATAGTCGCCCACTGACAGAGTTTGCTCATCTTGATAGCGGACACCAAGACCACCACCAATGTCTATGTGCGCTAGCGGTATATCCTCCTCAGCCAACTGATCAACAAGAATTAACAACCGAACCATAGCATCAATAAATGGCTTCACTTCAGTTAACTGAGAACCGATATGGCAGTCGACACCTATTAGGTCGATATTGTCCATCTGAGCCGCACGTTCATAGACTCCCAATGCTAGATCTATATCAATGCCAAATTTATCTTCTTTTAATCCAGTAGAAATGTAGGGATGCGTCTTGGCATCCACGTCTGGATTAACGCGAATAGAAACAGGCGCATTAATCGATAGACGGGCGGCTGTGGCATTAAGCAGCACCAGTTCTGACTCCGATTCAACATTAAAGCAGTGAATGCCTGCTTCCAAAGCCCGGCTCATTTCGTCTGCGGTTTTCGCAAGGCCAGAAAATACGACTTTTTTCGGATCCCCACCAGCCATCAATACTCGCTCTAGCTCACCGATTGACACTATATCGAAACCGGCACCTAAGGCGGCAAGGGTTTGCAATACGGCAATATTTGAGTTCGATTTTACGGCGTAGCAAATCAAATTCGGGTAGTCACCTAGTGCTGCTGCGTAGGCATTGTAATTGAGTTCAATAGCTCTTTTGCTATATACATAGCAAGGGGTGCCGAATTGGTTAGCGATATCATTGAGGGCGATATTTTCCATAAAAAGATCGCCATTATTACGGCTAATAGTACTGTGCATAGTGACTCAGGATTCTGTTTGTTGGTTGTCTGATGTGTATGTTTCCAATGAATCTTCGGGAAGATACAGGTCACCGGTATTGCCACATCCACCAATAGATACCAGCATTAGCGTTAAAAATAGATATGCAGTGCGGGTGTAGTTCATTAAAAGCCCCTATTAAAGCGGTTAAGTATAACGGCACTGGCGGATTACACCCAAACAATTATACTGGCGATCTAACTTTTGGAACAAAAACAGACTGGATTGAGCACAATGAATGAAGCAGAATTTACTCAAATCGTTGATGACCTAATGTTTGACATTGAAGAAACTATCGATGAAAGCGGTGTTGATATTGATTATGAAAATAGTGGAGGCATGCTCACTCTAACTTGTGACCTGAACGGATCTCAGATTATCTTATCTAGACAACCTTCTATGGCGGAAATCTGGCTGGCAGCGCAATCTGGTGGATTTCACTTTAAGTTAAAGGAATTTAATAACGAAATAAAATGGCGCAACACTGTCAGTGGCGAGCTACTTTCAGCCATGCTTACTGATGTCTGTCAGGTGCAGTCATCTGAATCAATCCAGTTTGATTTCTAACTAGCGATCCGTTACTTTTTTAAGTGCTCTCAAGGCTGCAGCTTTAACTTGCTGTGGTGCGGTACCGCCAATATGGTCTCGCGCCGCAACAGATCCCTCCAGAGTTAGCACGTCGAAAACGTCATTTTCAATACACTCTGAGAAGACGCGTAACTCGTCAATTGTCATATCTGACAAATCTTTATTTTCGGCAATACCATAAGCGACAGACTTACCCACAATCTCATGAGCATCGCGAAAAGCAATGCCTTTGCCCACGAGATAATCAGCCAGGTCAGTAGCAGTGGAGAATCCGCGTTTTGCTGCCTCGTACATAGCGACTTTATTGGCTTGAATGGCAGGCACCATATCAGAAAATGCGCGCAGGCAGTCGCGAACAGTATCTACTGTATCGAATAAAGGTTCTTTGTCTTCTTGGTTGTCTTTGTTGTAAGCCAGAGGCTGTGACTTCATTAGCGTTAGCAGCGCTATCAGATGGCCGTTTACTCTACCGGTTTTACCGCGCACTAATTCAGGTACATCCGGGTTTTTCTTTTGCGGCATAATAGATGAGCCGGTGCAAAAACGGTCGGGTAGTTCAATAAATTGAAATTGCGCGGAGGTCCAAAGAATGAGCTCCTCTGACATGCGTGACATGTGGGTTAGCAGTATGCTGGCGAAAGCACAAAATTCGATGGCGAAGTCTCGGTCACTGACGGAGTCGAGTGAGTTTTCAGTGGCCTTATCAAAAGCGAGTTGTGCTGCAGTGTAGCCTCTATCAATAGGGTAGGTAGTACCAGCCAACGCAGCAGCACCCAATGGGCACTGATTGAGTCGTTTACGACAATCCTGCAGACGCCCAAAATCACGTTCCAGCATTTCGTTCCAGGCTAAGACGTGGTGGCCAAACGTGACAGGCTGAGCAGTTTGTAAGTGAGTAAACCCGGGCATAATGGTGTCACTTTCAGTTGAGGCAAGCTCAATCATGCCCTTTTGCAAGGCACTTAAAAGAACGTAAATTCCGTCAATTTCATCTCTCAACCAAAGACGTATATCGGTCGCTACTTGATCATTTCTAGACCGGCCGGTATGGAGTTTCTTGCCAACGCTGCCGATTCTCGCGGTCAGTGCCGCTTCAATGTTCATATGTACATCTTCAAGAGTGATTGACCAGTCAAAGTTGCCGCTTTCAATATCTTTTGCAATAGCTTGAAGTCCGCTGATGATCTCACTTGCCTCGGTGATGGTTAGCACCTCAACCTCAGCTAGCATAGACGCATGAGCAATGGACCCTTGAATATCATGACGATAAAGACGCTGATCGAAATTTACCGAAGCAGTAAAGCGTGCCACAAAATCGTCCACAGGTTCGTTAAACCGACCGCCCCATGCTTGGTTGGTTTTTGCGCTATCAGGTTTATCTGGCGAACCGTTTTTTGATTTACTCATAACTACTATTGCCTAGTTGTAAACTGTAAGGACACAATTATAGCCAAACATTGGACTAATAAGTTAAAACTTGGGTTATCCATATGAAAATTGGCTTAGCCAGAGGTTAAGTGGATTCTGATAATCTAATTTCTATTGATCTCTGACAAAAGCTGATAAATCGTCGATAATAACGGCTACTTGATTTATGTAGGCCATTTAAGTGACAGGTATCCTTCGAATAGCAACGCGAAAAAGCCCTCTGGCCCTCTGGCAGGCGGAGTTTGTTAAGAGCGAATTGCAGAGACATCATCCTGGCCTTCAGATTGAGTTGGTGGCAATAACGACGCGCGGAGATAAGTTGCTCGATACGCCGTTGGCCAAAGTCGGAGGAAAAGGTCTGTTCGTTAAAGAATTAGAAATAGCCATGCTCGAGGATATTGCGGATATTGCGGTGCATTCAATGAAAGATGTGCCTATGGAGTTTCCTCAAGGTCTGGGATTGGAGGTCATCTGCGAGCGGGAAGACCCATCCGATGCCTTCGTTTCTAATGGCTTCGATAGTTTGGCGCAGATGCCTAGTAATAGTATTATTGGCACCTCTAGCCTGCGCCGCCAATGTCAGGTTCGCTCTGCATTTCCTCATCTCCAGGTGAGAGAATTACGTGGCAATGTTAATACTAGGTTGGCTAAATTGGATGCAGGGGAGTACGACGCGATTATTTTGGCTAGTGCTGGTCTCATACGTCTCAATATGGGTCATCGAATTACTCAAAAAATAGCCTCTAGTATTTCTCTTCCCGCTGGAGGTCAAGGCGCGGTGGGTATTGAGTGCCGTAGTGATGATAGCCGGACCCAGAGATTGTTAGCCCCGTTAAACCATATCGATTCTGCGATCTGCGTATTAGCAGAACGAGCCACTAATCGACACTTACAGGGAGGTTGTCAGGTTCCTATAGCTTGTTTTGCTGAACTTGATCATGATCTTACAACCCTCAGTTTGAGAGGTTTAGTGGGTAGTGTCAGCGGCAGCCATATTTTGCGAGCACAGGCTCAAGGACATAGAGATAATCCCGAAGAGCTTGGTATCCAAGTTGCAGAAGATTTGCTGTCTCAGGGGGCAGGGAAAATATTGGCCGAGGTCTATGAAAGCTAGCCGCTTGTTTAATAAGCGAGTTCTAGTGGTGCGGCCTCTCCGACAGCAGGACGACTTTTTGCTCCTGCTTGAGGAGGGTTCAGCAAGTGTCATTCATACTCCAATTATGACTATAGAGCCGATGATTGACTGCCAGAAAGTTAAACAACAGATACTAGCTTTTGATCAATTTGATATAGCTATTTTTATTAGCGTTAATGCCGCGAAGATAGGAATAACATGGTTGGATCAGTATTGGCCAATGCTACCAACAGGTATGAAATATTTTGCACTTGGCGGACAAACTGCCCAGGTGGTTGGTGACTATACTCATTCTGCAAACTACCCTAGAAGCCAGATCACTAGTGAGGGCTTGCTGGCTTTATCTGAGCTGCAAAATTTGGATAATAAGTCCGTGATTATTTTTCGTGGAGGACAGGGGCGTGAAACTCTTAAGCAGGCTTTGCATTCTCGAGGTGCTACGGTAGAGTATTGTGATCTATACCGACGGGTTGTTGATCAAAAACAGGTTGAAGTGACACGTCAGCAACTAACAGAAGTAGATTGTTTGGTAGTCCACAGCGCAGAGTTACTCGAGGCTATAGGGCCCATTGGCGGGCTTAGTGGGGTTGAAAAGGTTAGGGATTTACCTGTTGTGGTACCAAGTGATCGTGTGGCTGAGATAGCAAAGAGTCTAGGTTATAGTTCTATCACAGTGGCAGATAGCGCGATGCCAGAATCAATGTATGGTGCTTTGCAAAAAGTATTTTAAACTATCTGTATTAAATACAGAGTAGTGCGTATTTTAAGATACGCTTTGGTGACGTTTGGAAGGGGTAAAGGGTGACAGAAACAACTAAGCAATCTAAGGCAAGTGATAAGCCAGAGCCTAAATCCAAAATTAAGGCAGACGATAAACCCGTGAAGACGCCCAAAACTGGAACCGTTGCGCCCATTAAAATAAACCAAGGTTTTCCATTACTAAAATGGGCCGCAGCAGTAGTGTTGTTGTCTATTTTGGTTGGTGCCGGATGGCTCGGTTGGAGTGAATGGCAGCAACAACAATCGCAACAGCAAGAATCTGCGCGTCTGGGTATCGACTTTAATGATCACCTAGAGCAGTCAAACCACTACTTCACCGATAGCGATTCCCTTTTAGACATTCAGTCAGATTATATCAAAGCACTGTCCAAGCGACTGGATGATCTGCAAATACAGGTTAATGGCCAGGGCGCACGACTTGCTGAGTTAGGTTCCACGACACGCAGCGACTGGTATTTGGCCGAAGCTGCATACTTGGCGCGCCTAGCCAACCAGCGATTACAAACAGAACGAAGCACCAAGAATCCTCTGGCACTGCTTGCTCAGGTGGACGAGCTGTTAAGTAACCTAGAGCAGTCAGATTTACTATCAGCACGGGCTGCTGTTGCTGAAGATATGATGGCGCTTAGATTAGCAGGTGCAGTCGATGTGGAGGGTATTGTGCTAGAGATTAATGCCTTGGCTAATCAGATTAGCCAGCTTGATTTACTTGATTTAGTTATTCCAGCAGAGACTTCAGGAGTCGATGGAGCAGAATTGCTGGGGGTTTACCCAGACGCAGCTTCCGCCGATAAAAATTCATCGTGGATGTCATTGCTTGACGACTTTATAGAAGGCTTCAGCGGCCTAGTTAAGGTGACAGACAGAGATATTCCGATTCAGTCAATATTATCATCTTCTGAAGAATCTATCGTGCGCAGTAACCTACGGTTATTGTTACAGCAGGCTGCTAACGCTGCGCTTCGAGAAGAGTCAGCGGTGTACGCCATTAGCCTACAAAATGCTCAGCAATGGATGGATACTTATTTCCAACTTAATGCCGGATCAAAAGAATTACAAGGACGCATAATCAAGCTTAGCAACTTAAATGTTGTGCAGCAGTTGCCTAGTATTGATCGGTCAACGAATGCTCTGGAAAGTTTAATCATTACGAGGCAAAACCGCTTATTAGACAGCGCCGATGATCAGACAGTGTTAAAGGATGAGGGAAGTCAGCCGTGAGAAGGTTATTGGTTGCCCTGATTGTGGCCTTGCTGCTTGGTGCAGCGAGTATCTGGGTGATGCAAAGCGATAGCGGTTATATTTTACTGAGTTTTAATAACACTACTATTGAGATGACCATTTGGGTTGGTATTTTGCTCTATCTAGCGGTGACAGCTCTAGGCGCTTGGTTGTTGTTACTGTTTAAGTGGCTTAGTGACGCTGGAGGTTTACGTCAATGGTGGGTGTTGAGGCGTAGTAAGCAGCATGGAAACAAAACAGCTCAAGGATTGATTCTGTTTGCTGATCATGACTGGAAGCAAGCCTCAGAAATGCTGTTATCTGGAGCGGGCAGATCTTCGATGCCTGACGTTAACTTGCTGTTTGCGGCCCGAGCAGCAGCAGAAAATAATCAAATTGATCAGGCTCGTATATTACTAGAACAACTTAAGGTGAGTCATCCAAAGGCTAAAGCACTTGCCGATAAGACTTTGGCTGAAATGCTTATTCTGAATGAACAGCTCGAAGAAGCGGTTCAGTTATTACAGCCCATTGCAGCTAGAAAACCAGGGGATCGCGGTGTTCTCCGCTTGCTTTCTGACACCTATTATTTAATGGGGGACTGGTCCTCCCTGCAAAAGCTTCTGCATGATTTAAATTATTATAAGGCCATAAATCCCTCTAATATGAAGGCTTTGGAGCAGGATGTGTACGCTAATTTATTATCTAATTTCACCCCAAATCCTGACTTTACTCTTCAGGAGAAAAAAGACCAGGCGGGGGATCTTTGGGAGCTTATACCCAAACGATTACGTAATGATGCGGAGTTAATTTGTGGTTATTTTGATGCTTTGCAGCAAGTGAATGACACCGATAGAGTGCAGTTACTTATGGTCAAAACGATTAACAAACATTGGCATCCTGAGCTAGTTGAACGGTTTGGGCAGCTGGAGACCTCTGCGCCAGAGAAACAGTTGTTAGCGGCAGAAAAGTGGCTATTGGATCATCCTGAAGACGCCGTTTTGTTAGTTGCTCTAGGGAGTATTTGTTGCCAACTACGATTTTGGGGGAAAGCCCGAGATTATTTTTCGGTTGCTCTCAGGCTACAACCAAATGCTGCCACCTATTTAAGATTAGCTGATGTCTTTGCGGAAATGGGCGATCAGGCTGAAAGTAATCTTATGTATAGACACGGATTGCGGGTTAGTGTGGGTGTCCAGGCAAAGTAATACCCTTAGGCTTGTGGCGACGAAATCAGATCGCGTCGCCACAAAATTGACCTAAGCTCAATTAGTAATCGGGAATCCTCGATCACGCATCAGGGGTTTGATATCTGCATCGCGGCCGCGAAACGATCGATAGGCTTCGCTTGGGTCAACAGAATTCCTGGGTGTAAAGAGATGCTGGACTAGGTTAGCTGCGACGTCTGGGTCGTAAAATCCTCCAGGGGCTTCGGCAAAGGCTTCTGCAGCATCCGAGGTGAGTACATCCGCCCACATATAGCCATAATAGCCAGCTGAGTAACCTTCTCCGGAAAATACGTGACCAAAATGTGGACTGCGGTGACGCATAACCAATTCTTTGGGCATGTTTAATTCAGCTAACGTTTTACGTTCAAACAAATCAGGGTCTATGCCAGTTGGGTCAGTGGTATGAAACTTTAAATCCATAATTGCGCTGGCCAGATATTCGGTTGTTGCAAACCCTTGGTTAAAGGTCGCGGCCGCTTTAACTTTTTCCACTAGGGCTTTTGGGATGGCCTCACCAGTTTGGTGATGAACGAGATAGTTGTTTATCACTTCGTCAGTCATCAACCATCTTTCGAGCAACTGAGATTGAAACTCAGTGTAGTCACGGACGCCGCCATTTTGACTGGGATACTCAACGCTGGAAGATAGGGAGTGAAGTGCATGGCCAAATTCGTGAAAGAAAGTGGTGGCATCATCCCACGAAATCAGAACAGGTTGACCGACCGGAGCCTTAACAAAATTAGAATTATTTGAGCTTAGAACGGTTTTATTGCCCTCAAAGGTCGTGTGGCTGCGATAGGAGGTGGCCCAGGCGCCAGAACGTTTACCTTTGCGCGCAAAAGGATCCAGATACCATAACCCAACATGGCTTCCGCTGGTCTTATCGGTTACCTCCCACACTTTCACATCGGGATGAAATACAGGAACACTACTTTCTGCGACGGGCGTGAAGGTAAAATTAAATAGTTCGCCGGCGACAAAAAACATTGCCTGATTGAGTTTATCTAGCTGCAGATACTGTTTAACTTCGTCTGAGTCCAGATCATAACGATCTTTTCTAACCTTCTCGGCATAGTAGCGATAATCCCATGGTTCGATTTTTATACCGGCATTCTCGGCGTCGGCAATAGCTTGCATGTCAGCGACTTCTTCGGCCACTCGAGCAATCGCGGAAGGCCATACGGCGGCTAAAAGCGCCATGGCGTTTTCAGGGTTTTTAGCCATCCTATCTTCCAACCGCCACTGAGCATAGTTGTCATAGCCTAATAGTCCAACACGTTCGTGTCGCAAATTTAAGATTTCTGCAATAATTTCATTATTGTCATATTGGTCGTCATTGTCACCACGACTATAGTAGTTACTCCAGACTTGCTGACGCAGTGAACGTTGCTTGGAAAAGGTTAGGAAAGGCGCCATTGATGATCGAGTGTTGGTGATAGCATACATCTCGGGTTTGCCTAATTCTTTCGCAGCGGCAGCGGCAGC